>Ga0247813_10000424_pt1 | contig 40824 bp, 41 predicted proteins | sample UWRJL169409C1_FD_180719 | JGI IMG/M metagenome (GOLD analysis project Ga0247813, IMG submission 180719) | Plant litter microbial communities from Arlington Agricultural Research Station in Wisconsin, United States - UWRJ-L169-409C-1 | ecosystem: Environmental > Terrestrial > Plant litter >... | reverse complement strand
CACGCAGCAGCTGGTCGCGTCGGCCGAGAAGGTCGGCAAGGCGGACCCTGCCATCCCCGAGGGCACCGAGATGGTCAAGACGACCGTCCGCGAAGCACTGCGCGATGCGATGGCGGAGGAAATGCGCGCCGATCCGCGGGTCTTCGTGATGGGCGAGGAAGTCGCGCAGTATCAGGGCGCGTACAAGGTCACGCAGGGCCTGCTCGAGGAGTTCGGCGACAAGCGCGTGATCGATACGCCGATTACCGAATACGGCTTTGCCGGTATCGGTGCGGGCGCGGCGATGGGTGGTCTCCGCCCGATCGTCGAGTTCATGACCTTCAACTTCGCGTTGCAGGCGATCGATCACATCATCAACTCGGCGGCCAAGACCAACTACATGTCGGGTGGCCAGATGCGCACCCCGATCGTGTTCCGCGGTCCGAACGGTGCGGCGTCGCGCGTGGGTGCCCAGCATTCGCACAACTTCGCGGCATGGTACGCCAGCGTCCCCGGCCTGATCGTGATCGCGCCGTATGACGCGGCGGACGCCAAGGGTCTGCTCAAGGCAGCGATCCGTACGCAGGATCCGGTCGTGTTCCTCGAGAACGAGCTGATGTACGGCCGCAGCTTCGACGTACCGAAGCTCGACGACCACGTCCTGCCTATCGGCAAGGCGCGCATCGTCCGCGAGGGCAAGGACGTGACGATCGTCACCTATTCGATCGGCGTCGGCATCTCGCTCGACGCTGCCGAACAGCTGGCGAAGGACGGCATCGACGTGGAGGTCATCGACCTGCGCACGCTGCGTCCGCTCGATACCGACACGGTGCTGAAGAGCCTCGCCAAGACCAACCGCATGGTCGTGGTCGAAGAGGGCTGGGCGACCTGCTCGATCGCGTCCGAGATCGTCTCGGTGGTGATGGAGCACGGCTTCGACGACTTGGACGCACCGGTGCTGCGCGTCGCCAACGAAGACGTGCCGCTGCCCTATGCCGCAAACCTCGAGAAGCTTGCGCTGATCGACGCGGCGAAGGTCGTGAAAGCCGTGAAGAAAGTGACGTACAAGGGGTGATGCCCCGCCGGCCGGGGCTTCGACCTCGGCCGGTCATTCCATGACGACGGCGCGGGACGACATGCCATGACTCCCACCCAGTCCGAGCGCGTCCTGGCGCTCAGCTACGCGCCGCGCGGCGCTTTGGAAAAACTGACGGCGCTTTTCGGCCTCGATGACGTGCTGGGCGATATCGTCCGATCGACCCGCGAGCCGATCGTCGGGCAGATGCGGCTGACATGGTGGCACGAGGCGCTGACCAAGCTCGACGGCGGTCCGCCACCCGCCGAACCGGTGTTGCAGGCACTGGCGGCTGCGGTAGTCCCGACGGTCGGTGGTGCGGCGCTCGCAGCGATGATCGATGGGTGGGAGGCTCTGCTCGAGCCGGACCTGGACGAGGCGGCGATCGCGACGTTTGCGGCGGGGCGGGGCGAGCGACTGTTCGCGCTGGTGGCAGCCTTGTGTGGCGTTGACGACCCCCGCATCCGCCCGGCCGGCGCGGGATGGGCGTTGGCCGATCTGTCGCGAAAAATCAGCGATCCCATGTTGGCCGCCAGCATCAGGCAGCAGGCCTCGTCGCGGCTCGATGAGGCCCGAATCGGCGTCTGGCCAGGAAAGGCGCGTGCCATCGGCGCACTCGCGCTGTTGGCGCGTGATGACCTGCGCCCGGATGCGTCCGCGGCTGGCAGTCCGAAGCGGATTGGTCGGATGCTGATCCATCGGCTGACCGGACGCTAGCGGTCGCGCCGCGGAGTGCTAGCCTGACGGCAGCACGGGGGCGGCGGGATGATGTGGCGATACCTGGCAGGGGGGACGGCAACGCTGGCGGTCATTGGGGCGGGGTGGTTGCTGGCGGGCAGCAGCGCCAGGCCCGACCGTGTGCTGCCGTCGCAGCCGCGTGCGCAGCAGGCTGGCAAGGCCGGCGATCCATCGACCGACCCGCTGCCCGATGCTGCACCCGAAGCGACCGAGCGGACGCGCGAGCAGAAGCGGTTCGACCGCTACGACAAGGACCGCGACGCGACGGTGACGCGCGAGGAATATCTGGTGGCGCGCCGGAAGGCCTATGCGAAGCTCGATGCGAATGGCGACGGACAGCTGACGTTCGACGAATGGGCGATCAAGGCGACCACCAAATTCGCTTCAGCAGACGCGGACTCCTCCGGCGCGATGACGCCGAAGGAGTTCGCGACCACCGGCGTCAAGCGGAAGCCGCAGTCTCGGCAGGCTCGGACGGTGTGTCCGCCGGCGCCCGAGGAGAGCTGAGCCATTCCGCCAGCGCTGCGCGGCCGCGATCGGTGTACATCCGCTTGCGATCGGTCTTCTTGGTGCGGCCGGGGATTGGCGGGAACAGGCCGAAATTGACGTTCATGGGCTGATACGTGTCCGACTCCGCGGCGCCGGTGATGTGCGCCAGCAGCGCGCCGAGCGCGGTCGCGTAGGGCAGCGGTGCGAGCGTCTCGCCGCTCAGTTCGGCGGCGGCGAACTTGCCCGCCATCAGGCCGATCGACGCGCTTTCTATATAGCCTTCGCAGCCGGTGATCTGCCCGGCGAAGCGGATATTGGGGCGCGACTTCAACCGCAGCGTCTCATCGAGCAGGTCGGGCGAGCGGATGAAGGTGTTGCGGTGAAGGCCGCCCAGTCGTGCGAATTCTGCATTCTGCAGCCCCGGGATCGTGCGGAACAGGCGGACCTGCTCGGCGTGCTTCAGCTTGGTCTGGAAGCCGACGATATTCCACAGCGACCCCTGCGCATTGTCCTGGCGCAGCTGGACGACGGCGTGCGGCCAACGCCCGGTCTTCGGATCGTCGAGCCCGACCGGCTTCATCGGCCCGAACCGCAGCGTATCGACACCGCGTTCCGCCATCACTTCGATCGGCATGCAGCCGTCGAAATAGGGCGTGTCCTTTTCCCAATCCTTGAACGGGGTCTTCTCGCCCTCGACCAGGCCGGTGTGGAAGGCGAGATACTCGTCCTTCGTCATCGGGCAGTTGATGTAATCCTTGGTCTCGCCCTTGTCCCAGCGGCTGGCGAACCACGCGATGTCCATGTCGATCGAGTCGCGGTGGACGATCGGTGCGAGCGCGTCGAAGAAGGCGAGCGCTTCCTTGCCGGTCGCCTCGCCGATGCCGGCGGCGAGCGACGCGGCGGTGAGGGGGCCGGTGGCGATGATCGTCGGACCGTCGGGCAATGCGTCGATGCGCTCGCGGATCAGCGTGATGTTGGGGTGGTCGGCGATCGCCTGCGTGACGCTGTTCGAGAAATTGTCGCGGTCGACCGCTAGCGCGGAGCCGGCCGGCACGCGGTGGAGATCGGCCTGGCGCATGATCAGCGAACCGAGCGTGCGCATCTCCTGGTGGAGCAGGCCGACCGCGTTGCTGTCGGCATCGTCGCTGCGAAAACTGTTCGAACAGACGAGTTCGGCGAGGCCGTCGGTCTGGTGCGCGGGCGTGCCTTCGCCGCTGCCGCGCATTTCGGAGAGGCGGACCTTGTGGCCTGCCTCGGCCAATTGCCAGGCGGCTTCGGAACCGCTGAGGCCGCCGCCGATGATGTGGATGTCGTGGGTCATGCGCGTCAGATAGTCCGCCGCGCTTGTCCTGTCAGGCCCGCAATCCCACTTCGCTGCAATGACGATCTACACCATCGGCTATGAAGCCACGACGATGACGGAGTTTCTGGCGGCGTTGACGCGCGCCGGGGTGAAGCGGGTGATCGACGTCCGCGCGCTGCCGCTGTCGCGGCGGCCGGGGTTCTCGAAGTCGTCGTTGGCGGCATCGTTGGCCGAGGCTGGGATCGGCTATGTGCACCTGAAAGCGCTGGGGACGCCGAAGCGCGGGCGCGATGCTGCGAAGAAGGGCGACGTGGCGACGTTGACGGCGGTGTACGAGGAGCAGCTGGAATTGCCCGAGGCGCAGGCGCAGGCGGCGATCATGCTGGGGCTGGCGGCGGAGATGCCGAGCGCGCTGCTGTGTTACGAGCGGGACCCGTGCCATTGCCACCGGACGTTGCTGTTGGCGGCAGTCGGGGAGGGGCGTGAGGTCGTCGATCTGTATGCGTGACGGCGCGGAAGGTTGGGAAGATTAGGGGTGAACCATCTCCTTGCCGTTCGTCCTGAGTAGCGACCGAGTAGGCCTGCCGTAGGTAGGCCGTATCGAGGGCGCGTATCGAAGGATAGGTTGTGCTTCGATACGAGCCCTCGATACGCCCCTGTGGGGCTACTCGGTCTCTACTCAGCACGAACGGAAGGGGGCGGGGGGCGTCCCTACCCCTCATGTAGAAACGGCCGCGGATCGCTCCGCGGCCGTTTGGCTTACTGGTCGAGGAAGCTGCGCATCTTCCGCGAGCGCGATGGGTGCTTCAGCTTCCGCAGCGCCTTCGCCTCGATCTGGCGGATGCGTTCGCGCGTCACCGAGAACTGCTGGCCGACTTCCTCCAGCGTGTGATCGGTGTTCATGCCGATGCCGAAGCGCATGCGGAGCACGCGCTCTTCGCGCGGCGTCAGCGATGCCAGCACCCGCGTCACCGTCTCCTTGAGGTTCGCCTGAATCGCAGCATCCACCGGGATGATCGCGTTCTTGTCTTCGATGAAGTCGCCGAGATGCGAATCCTCCTCGTCGCCGATCGGCGTTTCGAGGGAGATCGGCTCCTTTGCGATCTTCATGACCTTCCGTACCTTTTCCAAAGGCATGGAGAGTCGTTCTGCCATCTCCTCTGGAGTAGGCTCGCGGCCCTGCTCGTGGAGGAACTGGCGGCTGGTGCGGACCAGCTTGTTGATCGTCTCGATCATGTGAACCGGGATGCGGATGGTCCGCGCCTGGTCGGCGATCGAGCGGGTGATCGCCTGGCGAATCCACCAGGTCGCATAGGTGCTGAACTTGTAGCCGCGGCGATACTCGAACTTGTCGACCGCCTTCATCAAGCCAATATTGCCCTCCTGGATGAGATCCAGGAACTGCAGGCCGCGGTTCGTGTATTTCTTGGCGATCGAGATCACCAGTCGCAGGTTCGCCTCGACCATCTCCTTCTTGGCGATGCGCGCCTCGCGCTCGCCCTTCTGGACCATGTTGACGATCCGGCGGAACTCGGTGAGCGCCATGCCGGTCTGCTGGGCGATGTCGGCGATCTCGGCGCGGATGCGCTCGACGGATTCGCTTTCGTTGGTGACGAACGCGGTCCATTTCTTGTCGAGCTTGCCCAGGCCGGTCAGCCAGTTCTCGTCGATCTCGTGACCGATATACCGGTCGAGGAAATCCTTCCGCGGCACTTTGTGGCGCTCGGCGAGACGCAGCATCTGCCCACCCAGCGCGGTCAGGCGACGGTTATAGGCATAGAGCTGATCGACCAGATATTCGATCTTGGCGTTGTGGAACTGGACGCTCTCGACCTCGGCGGTCAGCTCCTCGCGCAGCTTCTGATACTTGCGCTCGTCGGCCGCGGGAAACTCGTTGCCGGCGCCCATCGCGTCGACGCGGACCTGCTGGAGCTTGCTGAACTTCTTGTAGAGCGCGGTGATGTTGGCGAACCGCTCGAGCGCGATCGGCTTGAGCTGCTCCTCCATCTGCGCGAGGCTGAGGGTGTTGTCCTCTTCCTCGTCGTCGCTCGGGCGCGGCGTGCGGCGCTCGCCGCCTTCCTCGTCCTCTTCGTCGGCCGATGCCTCTTCGGGTTCGGCCTCTTCCTTGAACGACGGGCCGGCGGTCTTCTCGGTGATTTCGCCGTCGCCCTCTTCGCCGTCCTCGGACAGGTTTTCGGGCGAAGGGTCCTTCGACAGCATCGCGTCGAGATCCATGATCTCGCGCAGCTGCATCGTGCCCTCGTTCAGCGCGGTCGACCAGTCGATGATCGCGTTGAAGGTGATCGGCGATTCGCACAGGCCGAGGATCATCGTGTCACGACCGGCTTCGATCCGCTTGGCGATCGCGATCTCGCCCTCGCGGCTGAGCAGCTCGACCGCGCCCATCTCGCGCAGGTACATGCGGACCGGATCGTCGGTGCGATCGATGGTCTCTTTCTTCTTCTCGATCGCCGGACCTGTGTCGGCTTCCGCGTCGGCGGCCTCCGGCTCGTCGTCGTCGTCCTTGGCCGGCTCGGTTTCGCCTTCCTCGCCCGCCTCGTCGTTCTCGACGATGTTGATGCCCATTTCCGACAGCGCGGCGCTGATGTCCTCGATCTGGTCGGAGGACATCTCGCCCTGCGGCAGCGCTTCGTTCAGCTGATCATAGGTGATGTAGCCGCGCTTCTTGGCGCGGGCGATCACCTTCTTGATCGACGCATCGTTCATGTCGATCAACGGCGCATCGCCGGTTTCAACAGTTTCGGCGGGTTCCGCCATGTTCGCCTTAGCCATCAATCGCCCTCGGTACCCAACGCTCGGGCGTCTTCGTTCGACTGTACAAGATTTGCAAGTCGGACTTCCAACGCCTGTTTCTCTATAACCATCGCCACTTGCCGTTCGAACGCAGCTTCGGTGAAGTGCGCCTGCATCGCTGCGGTCGCATCGGCAAGCGCTGCATCTACCTCTGGTCGCGCCACCATGATGGCGATCGCCTCGTCGAGGTCGTTGCGGACGCGCGCCGGATCGGCCGTGCTCTGCGTGAACGAATAGGGCATCGTATCGGCTCTCAACAGGTCACTCGCGACTGAATTGAAACCGGACCTCGCCAATATGGTGAGAAGACGCCCGCTATCAAGCTTACGATCTTCGAGCGCGACATCGACCACCGCTTCGAACAGCCGGCCGAGTGCGCCATCGATGAGTTGCAGCGGTCCCAGCACCTCCATGTGGCGGGCGATCTCGACCGGATGGCGGATGAGGCCGGCGAGCACCGCCTTCGCCAGCACGCGGTCGATTCCGGTGGCGCGGAACGCCTTCGCATCCTCGGTCACCGGTGCGGCGGGGGGCTTCCAGCCGCCCTTGGGTCGCTCCCCGCGGGGCACGAAGGGTGCGCGTACCGGTTTGAAATGCTTGTAGAAGCGGTCCTTGAACTCGGACTGGTATTCCTGCTTCACCGAATTGTCGGCGATGCTTTCGGCGAGCTCGTGCAGGCGGCGCTTGAGCCCGGCACGCTGTTCGGGGGTATCGAGCGCTTCTGCGGCGAGTTCGGCGGCCCAGAGCCGGTCGACGAGCTGTTCGGGCGTCTTCAGCAGCGTCTCGAATGCGTGCGGGCCTTGGGTGCGAACGAGATCGTCGGGATCCTGCCCTTGGGGCAGCGTCACGAACGAAAGGCTGCGGCCGGGGGCGAGCATCGGCAGCGCGCGGTGTGCGGCCCTCAGTGCCGCCTTCTGGCCGGCGCTATCGCCATCGAAGCAGAGGATCGGCACCTCGACCATCCGCCACAGCCGTTCCAGCTGATGTTCGGTGAGCGCGGTACCGAGCGGCGCGACCGCTTCGCCGAAGCCGGCCTGCGCCAGTGCGATGACGTCCATGTAGCCCTCGACCACCAGCACGCGGCCGCTTTTGCGCGCGGCGGGGGCGGCGCGGTCGAGATTGTAGAGCGTGCGGCCCTTGTCGAAGAGCGGGGTGTCCGGGGAATTGAGGTATTTCGGCTCGCCGCCATCGAGCACGCGGCCGCCGAACGCGATCGTCCGGCCGCGCGCGTCGCGGATCGGGATCATCAGCCGGCCGCGGAAGCGGTCGTACGGGTCCTTGCCTTCGACCGATATCAGCATGCCCGATTCGACGAGCATCGGGTCGCCGTATTCCTTCAGCGCGGCCTTGAGCTTGCCGCGGCTGTCGGGGGCGAACCCCATGCCGAATGCGCGCGCGGTGTCCGCCGAGATGCCGCGTTTGTCGAGCAGCGCACGGGCCTCGGTGCCCGACAGGCCGTGCAGCTGTTCGGTAAACCAGGTCGCGGCGTCGGCCATGACCTCGTGCAGGCCCTTCGCGCGTTCGGCACGCTCGGTCGAGGCGCGATCCTGCTCGGGCATGTCGAGCCCGGCGGCGGCGGCGAGTTCCTTGACCGCGTCGATGAACGGCAGCCCGCGCTGGTCGGTCATCCAGCGGATCGCGTCACCGTGCGCCGAGCATCCGAAGCAGTGGTAGAAGCCCTTGTCGTCGTTGACGTAGAAGCTCGGCGTCTTCTCGTTGTGGAACGGGCAGCAGCCCTTGGACTCGCGGCCGGCCTTGGTGAGCTTGACGGTCTTGCCGATCAGCGACGTCAGCGACGTGCGGGCGCGCAGCTCGTCCAGAAAGGCAGGGGTAAGAGACATGCGCGCGAGTATAGCCCGATATCACGATGATAGTGATATCCACAATCAGAAGTGCAGGGGAGGTTGGTTCGCGCGGAGGCGCGGAGGACGCGGAGGTGTTTCGTTCGGGGCTTCGGATGCGCTTCAGCGCCCCACCGTCGGTATTTTTGGGTCGCTGCGCGCCGATGATGAGGCGCGCTCGTTTTTCACGAGCGCATCACCTCCGCGTCCTCCGCGCCTCCGCGCGAACAAAATCTATTTACGACAGCGCCGCCTTCACCAGACCGCTTGCCTTGCTCATGTCCAGCTCGCTCGCGTGGCGCGACTTCAGTTCGGCCATCACGCGGCCCATGTCTTTCATGCCGGTCGCGCCGAGTTCGGTCTTGATCGTCTCGATCGCCGCCGAGGTTTCCGCCTCGCTCATCTGCGCGGGGAGGAAGCGTTCGATCACTGCTACCTCGGCGGTCTCGGCGTCGGCGAGTTCCTGGCGGCCGCCCCTGGCGAACATCTCGATCGATTCCCGGCGCTGCTTGACCATCTTCTGCAGCACTTCGATCACAAGTGCGTCGTCGTCCTCGGGCGCCTTGCCGGTCCGGGCCTCGATGTCGCGGTTCTTGATCGCGGCCTGGATGAGGCTGACGGCGTTGCGCGTCTCCTTGTCGCCCGCCTTCATCGCGGTGAGCTGCGCGGCCTTGATGTCGTCGCGAATCATTGGACTGTCTTTCAGGGTGTTCGGGAAAGCGCATGAGGATAGCGGAAGCGCGGCGGGTTTAACAGATTGACGCTCCGGCCCGGGAGCCTTAGCGGACGCGGCTTAACGACATCATCGATTTCTCGGAGTGCCCAGCCTCATGGCCGACGCCAAGCCTATCGCCATGCCCGCCATCGCTCAGCCGGGCGGCGCTACCGGCGTCCTGGTCCTCGCCAATGGCGACGTGATCTGGGGTCGCGGGTTCGGCGCAGAGGGCAATGCGGTCGGCGAAGTGTGCTTCCACACCGCGATGACCGGCTATCAGGAGGTGCTGACCGACCCCTCGTTCGCCGGGCAGATGATCTGCTTCACGTTTCCGCACATCGGCAATGTCGGCGCGAATCCCGACGACGTCGAGGCGGACGACCCGCACGCGCTCGGCATCATCGTCCGCGAGGACGTGACGCAGCCGTCGAGTTTTCGCGCGGTCGAGGGGCTGGATGGCTGGATGAAGCGGCATGCGCGGATCGGCCTGTCGGGCGTCGACACGCGCGCGCTGACGCGGCGGATCCGGGTCGGTGGCGCGCCGAACGGCGTGATCGCGCATTCCGCCGAGGGCAAGTTCGACATCTCCGCGCTGCTGGAAATGGCGCGTGGCTGGCCGGGGCTGGAGGGCATGGACCTCGCCAAGGCGGTGTCGACCGAGACGCATTATGGCTGGGCCGGCGGCGTCTGGAAGCTGGGGAAGGGGTACGACAATTCGTCTACCCCCCTCCCGCAAGCGGGAGGGGCCGGGGGTGGGCTCGCGCCATCGTCGACCGATTACGGCGCGGTCGAGCCTTCTTCCGCGGTAGCCCCAACAGGTGAGCGCGAGCCCACCCCCAACCCCCTCCCGCTTGCGGGAGGGGGCTCGAGTGACGCTCGGCCGCACGTCGTTGCGATCGATTACGGCAGCAAACGCAACATCTTCCGCAACCTTGCTGATGCCGGTGCGAAGGTGTCGGTGGTCCCCGCGACCGCGACCTTCGAGCAGGTGATGGCGCTGGAGCCCGACGGTATCTTCCTGTCGAACGGCCCCGGCGATCCCGCGGCGACCGGGGAATATGCGGTGCCGGTGATCCGACAGCTGCTCGACACGGGCAAGCCGCTGTTCGGCATCTGCCTCGGCCACCAGCTGCTCGCCCTCGCGGTCGGCGCGACCACGACCAAGATGTTCCAGGGCCACCGCGGCGCCAACCATCCGGTCAAGCGCCTGTCCGACGGCGCGGTCGAGATCACCAGCATGAACCACGGCTTCGCGGTCGAGCGCGGCAGCCTGCCCGCGAACGTCCGCGAGACGCACGTGTCGCTGTTCGATGGATCGAATGCGGGGCTGGAACTGACGGATCGCACCGCGTTCAGCGTACAGTATCACCCTGAGGCGAGCCCGGGGCCGCAGGATAGTCTCTACCTGTTCGAACGGTTCGTAGGGATGCTCGGGAAATGAGAGCGTCTTTTGAGGAAGCTAGGGACATCGTCTTAGCGGCTGCGTACGAAACCTTGTACAGTTTCTCGGATTGGGAGTCCTTCAAAGCGGACGATATCCATGAGCGAGTGAAGGACGTATTCGCACTTGGCTTCACCCGACGCGTCCTCACGAACCTCAGAGACTCGAACCTTATAAGTTCGGACGCGTTTGATGAAACCAGCACTACTATGTATTCTCTAACTGACGAAGGCATCCACGCCGCAGAGCAGTTGCCCGCCTTGAACACGTTGGTAGCTCGGTTTCGAGACTACGGCTCTGGCGTGCAAGGCGACATTTTGGTTCCGGCATCTGACAGAATTGTTCGCCTTGATCATAACCGAGCCGAAGCTGCGGTTCGGCCCATTGATGAGTTGCTGGATGCTTTAAGCGAAGATAATGGAAATCCTGATCAACCTGGGTTGCGCGAGCGACTTATTGGACAGATCAAGGCGGGCCGAGAACTTATCCGTGCTGGTGAGTTTCGTGCATATTTGCTTTATGAAGTGCTCGTTCGAGCATTGAATGAGTTAATTAACCGTTACAAGAATCCGACTATAACAGCCTTGGCTAATGCGCTGCTCGGCGCAGTCGTCGGCCAACTGATACAGGGCCAGTAATGCCAAAACGCACCGACATCTCCTCGATCCTCGTCATCGGCGCAGGACCCATCGTCATCGGCCAGGCGTGCGAGTTCGATTATTCGGGCACGCAGGCGATCAAGGCGTTGAAGGAGGAGGGCTATCGCATCGTCCTCGTCAATTCGAACCCCGCCACGATCATGACCGATCCCGAGCTGGCCGACGCCACGTACGTCGAGCCGATCACGCCCGAAATCGTGCGAAAAATCATCATCAAGGAGCGGCCCGACGCGGTGCTGCCGACGATGGGTGGGCAGACCGCGCTCAACACCGCGCTGGCGTTGTTCAACGACGGCACGCTGGCCGAGTTCGGCGTGCAGATGATCGGTGCGGATGCCGAGGCGATCGACAAGGCCGAGGATCGGCTGAAGTTCCGCGATGCGATGGACAAGATCGGGCTGGAAAGCGCCCGCTCGCGGATCGCGCACACGTTCGCCGAGGCGATGGAGGCGCTCGAGTTCACCGGGCTGCCGGCGATCATCCGCCCGAGCTTCACGATGGGCGGCAGCGGCGGCGGCATCGCCTATAACCGCGACGAGTTCATGACGATCGTTGCCAGCGGGCTCGACGCGTCGCCGACCACCGAAGTGCTGATCGAGGAATCGCTGCTCGGGTGGAAGGAATATGAGATGGAGGTCGTCCGGGATCGGAACGACAACTGCATCATCATCTGCTCGATCGAGAATGTCGATCCGATGGGCGTCCACACCGGCGACTCGATCACCGTCGCGCCGGCGCTGACGCTGACCGACAAGGAATACCAGATCATGCGCAACGCATCGATCGCGGTGTTGCGGGAAATCGGTGTCGAAACAGGCGGTTCGAACGTTCAGTTCGCAGTGAATCCGAAGGACGGCCGGCTGGTCGTCATCGAGATGAATCCGCGCGTGTCGCGCTCGTCGGCGCTGGCATCGAAGGCGACCGGCTTCCCGATCGCCAAGGTCGCGGCGAAGCTGGCGGTGGGGTACACGCTCGACGAGATCACCAACGACATCACCGGCGCGACGCCGGCGTCGTTCGAGCCGACGATCGATTACGTCGTCACGAAAATCCCGCGCTTTGCGTTCGAGAAGTTCAAGGGCGCAGACAATCTGCTCGGCACGGCGATGAAGTCGGTCGGCGAGGTCATGGCGATCGGTCGATCGATCCACGAGTCGATGCAGAAGGCATTGCGTGGGCTCGAGACCGGGCTGTCGGGCTTCAACAACGTCGACGCGCTGGCCGGTGCGCCGCGTGCCGATATCGAGGCTGCGCTGGCGTTGCCGACGCCGGACCGGCTGCTTGTGGCGGCCCAAGCCCTTCGGGAAGGCTTCACGGTCGCCGAGATCCACGCGATCACCTTCTACGATCCCTGGTTCCTCGAACGCATTGCAGAGATCGTCGCGGCCGAGGCCGAGGTGATGAAGGACGGCCTGCCGATCGACGCGCCCGGCATGCGGCGGTTGAAGGCGATGGGGTTCAGCGACAAGCGGCTCGCCTGGCTGGCGCTGCAATCGGCGAACCTGCGCGGCATGAGCCGCGGCATCGCGCGTGGGTCGGGGTTGGTTCACGAGGTCGTGAAGGCGATGACCGGCGGCGTGACCGAAGACGAGGTGCGCGCGCACCGCGTGAAGCTGGGCGTGCGTCCTGTTTTCAAGCGTATCGACACTTGCGCGGCCGAATTCGAGGCGAAGACGCCGTACATGTATTCGACCTACGAGGCGCCGAGCTTCGGAGAGCCGGAGAACGAGTCCGAACCGACCGGGCGGCGCAAGATCGTCATTCTCGGCGGCGGGCCGAACCGGATCGGGCAGGGGATCGAGTTCGATTATTGCTGCTGCCACGCCTGCTTCGCGCTGGCGGACGCCGGCTATGAGACGATCATGGTCAACTGCAACCCGGAGACGATCAGCACCGATTACGATACGTCGGACCGGCTGTATTTCGAGCCGCTGACCGCGGAGGACGTGCTGGAGATCCTGCACACCGAGCAGCAGAACGGCGAACTGGTCGGCGTGATCGTGCAGTTCGGCGGGCAGACCCCGCTGAACCTGGCGCGTGCACTGGAAGCAGCCGGGATCCCGATCCTGGGGACGACGCCCGATGCGATCGACCTGGCCGAGGACCGCGAGCGGTTCGCGGCGCTGATCACCAAGCTGGGCCTGCGCCAGCCGGCCAATGGTCTGGCGCGCAGCCGTGATGAGGCGGTCGCTGCGGCCGAGCGGATCGGTTACCCGGTGCTGATGCGGCCGAGCTACGTGCTCGGCGGTCGGGCGATGGAGATCGTCGACACGCTGGGCCAGCTAGATCATTATATCTCGACCGCGGTGCAGGTATCGGGCGATTCCCCGGTGCTGATCGACCAGTATCTGCGTGACGCGATCGAGGTCGATGTCGATGCGATCTGCGACGGGACCGATGTCGTCGTTGCCGGCGTGTTGCAGCATATCGAGGAGGCGGGCGTCCATTCGGGCGATTCCGCATGCTCGATCCCGCCTTACTCGCTGTCGCCTGAGATCATCGCCGAGATCGAGCGGCAGACGGTGGCACTCGCGCATGCACTGTCGGTTGTCGGGCTGATGAACATCCAGTTCGCGGTGAAGGACGGGCTGGTCTACCTCATCGAGGTCAATCCGCGTGCGTCGCGTACCGTGCCGTTCGTGGCGAAAGCCATCGGCGTACCGATCGCCAAGATTGCGTCCCGCGTGATGGCGGGCGAGAAGCTCCCCAACCTGCCGCCGATCGACCGGCACATCGACTATTATGCGGTCAAGGAGGCGGTGTTCCCGTTCAATCGCTTCCCGGGCGTCGATCCGGTGTTGTCACCGGAGATGAAGTCGACCGGCGAAGTCATGGGAATCGATCCCGATTTCACGCTCGCGTTCGCGAAAGCGCAGCTTGGCGCAAGCACGGTGCTGCCGACGTCGGGAACGGTGTTCGTCAGCGTCAAGGACGGCGACAAGACGATGATCGTCGAGGCGGTGAAGGCGCTGGTCGAAAGCGGCTTCACGATCGTCGCGACCACCGGGACTGCCGATCATCTGCAGCGCGCAGGTCTGCCGGTCGAGCGCGTCAACAAGGTTGCGCAGGGCCGGCCGCATATCGTCGACCGGATCAAGGATGGCGATATCGCGCTGATCTTCAACACCACCGAGGGGTGGCAGAGCCTGAAGGATTCGCAGCCGATCCGTGCTTCGGCGTTGAAACAGCGGATCCCGTACTTCACGACCGCGCCCGCGGCGCTGGAGGCGGCGAAGGCAATCAAGGCGCTGCGAACGCGCAGCCTTGAAGTACGGCCTTTGCAATCCTATTATTCGCAGTCGCACAACTGATCCCGACATGAATGCGAGATGTGCGGGCGGATCCTGACGGGTTCGCGCGGGGACAAGGAATTGGGGACGAAGACATGGCGACCGTCGAAAAGATGCCGATGCTGCAGGAAGGCTATGAGACGCTGAACGCGGATCTCAAGCGCCTGAAAGCCGAACGCCCGACGATCGTCGACGCGATCGAGGAAGCGCGCGCGCATGGCGACCTGAGCGAGAACGCGGAATATCATGCCGCGAAGGAACGCCAGGGTCAGGTCGAGGCGTCGATCTCCGACATCGAGGACAAGCTGTCGCGCGCGCAGATCATCGATCCGAAGGACCTGTCAGGCGACAAGGTCGTATTCGGCGCGACGGTAACCTTGCTCGACGAGAACGACAAGCCGGTGAAGTATCAGATCGTCGGCCAGACCGAGGCTAACGCTAAGACGGGGCGCATCTCGTACAATTCGCCGCTCGGCCGCGGGTTAATCGGGCGGAAGCTCGACGAAGAGGTCGAGGTGACGGTGCCGTCTGGCGACCGCTATTACGTCGTGTCGAAGATCGAATTCATCTGATCATGCAGTTTCTCCCATGACGTTCCTTGGGTCGCGGGCGACGGCGATCCTGACGATCGTGACGCTGGTCGCCTCGGGACTGATCCTGCTGACCGGCACACTGCCCTGGTGGGCGGTGAATGCCGGGTTCATCCCGTTGCGGCTGGACGGTGCGCTGGTCCAGGCGGGTCACGCGTTCGTCGTGCCGCTATGGGCGACTCCGCTGACCGCGACGCAGATCCACGGCGGGCTGGCGCATCTGGCGCTCAACACGGTTATGCTCGTGTTCTGCGGCGTGGCTGTCGAACGCGCGATCGGCGGTGTCGGCGTCGGCGTGCTGTATCTCGTCGGTGCCTATGCCGCGGCATTGGGGCACTGGGCGTTTGGTCCGGAATCTACGGCTCCCATGATCGGCGCGAGCGGCGCGATTTCCGCGCTCGTGGGTGCGTATTCGCTGCTGTACGGTGAGCGCCGCGCGCAGGCGATCGGGCCGGTACCTGCTGGCGTTGTCCACGTCGCGTGGCTGGCGGTCGCGTGGGTCGGCATCCAGTTGCTGACGGGACTCGCCGGTTTCGGGGGCGGCGCGCCGATCGCGATCGGCGCGCATATCGGCGGGTTCGCCGCAGGATTGATCCTCGCCCGGCCGCTGCTGCTGTGGCGGTATCGGGCAGCCTAACTGGCTGCTTCCGCAGTAGCGCCATCCTCACTTGATATATGACGCTGCGGGCGAATTACGCCTCGGTTGGGGCTGACGTCAGGCTCGGCTCCATCAGGCGATGGAGGTGGACGACGACGAATTTCATCTCCGCGTCATCGACCGTGCGCTGCGCCGCAGCACGCCAGGCCTTCTCGGCGCTGGCATAGTCAGGGAATACGCCGACGAATTCGATCTTACTGAGATCGTTATAGTCGAGCGTGCGCGGATCGCTGACGCGGCCGCCGAATACGAGGTGGAGCTTGCTCATGCGCCTGCTTTCCTGATGATGGGTTCGCAGGCCTCCTAACGCGTTCGGCGGCCGGTTTGAACCCTTAGACGTCGGCCTTTTGCGTTGCGCCCTTCGCAGCCGCAGCACCTGCTGTGGAGATTGCCTGCACGACGCCCTCGATAAGGCCGCGTGCCTGGCCACGGGCAGCGTCCTTGGTCAGGCCGAGATTCTCGAGTTCGCCCTGGCCCGCCTCGCGTGCCGCCTGCACGGCGCCGCGCGCGCTGTCGCTGAGCCGCTGGCCGATCGGCGCGAGCAGTTCCTTCTCACGCTGCGACCGCGGCAGCAGCGCGCCGGCCAGGATGCCGACGGCCAAGCCACCGACGACGATGCCGAGCGGGTTCGATTCGAGCCCCTGCACGGTGCGCTTGGCGGCGTCGGCCGAAGAGTGGAGTGCTTCCGACGCCTTGTCGACGCCGGTGTGATACGCGTCGCGCAGGCCGCCGAGCTTTTCGTCGGCCTTATCGCTGGCGGTCTGCGTGGTCTGGTTGCTGGTATTGGTCATTACGCTGTCCTTTTCGTCGGCAGGTATTGTTCAGAGGATGGCGTCGGGATCGTTCGCCGCGCGCGATTTGCGGCGGAACAGTCCGGCGATACGGTGGCGGGCTAGGAACAGTCCGGCGAGCGCCGTAGCCCCGGCGACGGTGCCGGGATTGCGCTTGACGGTATGCATGCTGGCGTCGGCGATGGCGGTGCCCGCTTCGGTCAGGTCCTGCGCCGCTTTGCGCGCAAGCGTTTTGGGGTTGAGGCGGTCCTGTACTTCGCCAAGCGTCTGCATGACGCGTTCGCGGGCGAGATCGCGCTCGATCTCGGCGAGCGCGAGCGGTGTCGGATCGCTCATGACGGTGCTCCTGCAGGCGTCAGCTTCGACTTGCCGACCACCGCCAGGATCGCCGCGATCGCGAGGACCGTAACGACCACGATCAACGTCGCCCAACCGGGTCCGACGACCGTTGCGAGCGTCATGATCGCGCCGACCAGCAATGCGATCAGCGCCGCCAGCGCCAACACGCCGGCGACCGCGAAGAACATCGCTGCGGTCTTGTAGGCGGCAAGGCTGGTGCCGAGCTTGGCCTTGAAGACCGCGATCTCCGCGCCGGCGAGCGCGCGCGTCTCGCCGGCTAACCGCGTTACCAGTGCCGGCAACGGTTCGTCATCGATCGGCAGGGGTACCGGATCTCGCAACGAAATCAGGCCTTGTCGTTCGAAATAGGGTCGTTCGAAATAGGCGCGTTCGTATCGAGACCCGACTGGACCAGCCGTGCGACCACGAAGCCGATCGCCGCCGCGGCGCCGATGGCGATGCCGGGGCTCTTGCGCACCAGCTCGCGCGCGTCGTCGACCAGCTCGTCGATGTCCTTTGCCTTCACCTGATCCGAGAAGCCGGTGACGCTGCTCGCCGCGGTGCGGGCATAGCCGCCATATTGCGCGCCAAGCTTTTCATCGACCTGGTCGGCGGCATCGTTCAGCATCTGCGCGAGCTGATCGAGTGCGCCGCTGGCCCGGGCCTTGCCATCCTCGGCGAAGGTGCGCGCCTTGTCGGCCGCCTGGTTGCCGTAGGTGCCGACGCTGTCCTTGATCGTCGTCTTCACGTCGGTCGCCTTGTCGTTGTCCGACGAGCCGCCGTCATTGTCGATCGTCGCGCCCTTTAGCGGGGCGGCAGGCGCGAAGCCGTCCGTGGAGGACACGTCCTGGTCGCTCATCGGCTGTGCGTCGTTGTCTGACATGACATCCCTTTCGAAAATACCGTTACGGCCTCAACCCCGTCACCCAGTACACGTTCCATGGCCGGCGCGCGATTGCCCGATATCGTTCGAGGCGATAGAGGCTGCCGGCAACGCCCAGGCCACACCCGAGGAGCACCCCCCGTGACCGCAATCATCGACATCCATGCCCGCCAGATCCTCGACAGCCGCGGCAACCCGACAGTCGAGGTCGACGTGCTGCTCGAAGACGGCAGCTTCGGTCGCGCGGCGGTGCCCTCGGGCGCGTCGACCGGCGCGCATGAAGCGGTCGAGCGCCGCGACGGCGACAAGAGCCGCTGGGGCGGCAAGGGCGTCGACCAAGCGGTCGAGGCGGTCAACGAAGAGATCACCGACGCGGTGCTGGGCATGGATGCCGAGGATCAGTCGGATCTGGACCGTGCGATGATCGAGCTGGACGGCACCGAGAACAAGGGCCGGCTGGGCGCGAACGCGATCCTCGGCGTCAGCCTGGCAGCGGCAAAGGCTGCGGCGGAGGCGCGCGGGTTGCCGTTGTACCGCTATATCGGTGGCGTGCAGGCGCATCTGCTGCCGGTGCCGATGATGAACATCATCAACGGCGGCGAGCATGCCGACAACCCGATCGATTTCCAGGAGTTCATGGTCGTGCCGGTCGGCGCGTCGAACATCCTCGAGGCGGTCCGCTGTGGCTCGGAGATCTTCCACACGCTGAAGAAGGGCCTGAGCGAGAAGGGTCTTGCGACCAGCGTCGGCGACGAGGGTGGCTTCGCGCCCAATATCGGTAGCACGACCGAGGCGCTCGATTTCATCATGTCGAGCATCGAGAAGGCTGGGTACACGCCGGGCGAGGACGTCATGCTGGCGCTCGATTGCGCCGCCACGGAGTTCTACAAGAACGGCAAGTACGACATCTCGGGCGAGGGCCGGATCCTCGAGAGCGCCGAGATGGCAGAGTATCTCGCCGACCTGACGCGTCGCTACCCGATCTTCTCGATCGAGGACGGCATGGGTGAGGACGATTGGGAGGGCTGGAAGATTCTGACCGACCTGATCGGTGACAAGGTCCAGCTGGTCGGCGACGACCTGTTCGTGACCAACCCGAAGCGACTGAAGCGCGGCATCGATGGCGGCATCGCCAATTCGCTGCTGGTGAAGGTCAACCAGATCGGCACGCTGACCGAGACGCTGGAGGCGGTGTCGATGGCGCAGCGCGCGCGCTACACGGCCGTGATGTCGCACCGTTCGGGTGAGACCGAGGACGCGACGATCGCCGACCTGGCGGTTGCCACCAACTGCGGTCAGATCAAGACCGGCAGCCTCGCGCGCAGCGACCGGCTTGCAAAATATAACCAATTGATCCGCATCGAGGAAGAATTGGGCGACGCCGCGCGTTATGCAGGACGGAGCATCCTGATCGGGGGCTGACGCTCCCCGGAGTGACGATATGCCGCGCGTGACGAAGAGTTCCAATTTCCGCAAGACGATGCGCAAGGCCGTATGGCCTGCGGTCGGCTTGACGCTGATGGCGTTCTTCGGCGCGTATGCGGTGTGGGGCCCGAACGGCATGTTCGCGTACGGCGACTACAAGCGGCAATTGGCGAAGCGCGAGAAGGATTACGCGGCGCTCGATCGCAAGCGCGAGGTGCTGAAGAACCGCGTCGCGTTGTTGAACCCGGATCATGCGAACCCGGATATGGTCGACGAGATGGTCCGCAAGGAACTGAACGTCGCGCACCCGGATGAGGTTATCGTACCGCTGGGGAACTAACGGTAACTCCCTCTCCCGTTGGGAGAGCGAAGGGGCCCGCCGCGTTAGCGGTGGGAAGGGTGAGGGTGATGATCACCGCTCACCCTCACCCTTCCGGCGCTGCGCGCCTCCCTCCCTCTCCCAAAGGGAGAGGGATTTGAGAGTTACCTACCCAGGAACGTCAGCAGGTCGTTCGTGAACCGGTCGCTGTCGGTGATCGTCAGCCCGTGCGGGGCGCCGTCATATTCCACCAGTTGCGACCCCGCGATGCCCTTGGCGGCGGCGCGGCCTGTGGCGTCGATCGGGACGGTCTTGTCGCTGGTGCCGTGGACGATCAGCGTCGGTACGCGGAACGCCGCGAGGTCGGCGCGGAAGTCGGTGTGGCCGAACGACTTGGCGCACTCGATCGTCGGCTTTAGACCGGCCTGCATTGCCAGCCCCCACGCCCAGTCGACGACTTCGTCGCTGACCGGTGAGGTGATGAAACCGACGCCGAGGAACTGCTGCAGGAAGGTGCGGAAGAACGCCGGGCGGTCCTTCTTGATGCCGTCGACGATGCCCTGCAACTGCGCCTCCGGCACGCCGTCGGGATTGTCCTCCGTCTTCAGCATATAGGGCACGACCGAGGCGATCAGACCGGCGGCGATCACGCCCTTGCCGTCGTGGCGGCTCATGTAACGCGCGACCTCGCCGCCGCCCATCGAGAAGCCGACCAGCGTCGCGTCCTGCGTCGCGCCGGTCGCTTCGAGCACATCGGCCAGGTCGTCGGTCAGCGTGTCATAGTCGTAACCCGACCAGGGCTGGCCCGACCGACCGAACCCGCGGCGGTCGTAGGCGATCGCACGGAAGCCGGCCTCGGCCAGCGCCATTGCCTGCGTGTCCCAGGTGTCCGACGACAGCGGCCAGCCGTGGAGCAGCACGACAGGCCGGCCGCTGCCCCAGTCCTTGACGTAGAGGTCGGTACCGTCGCGGGTCTTGATATAGGGCATGCTGGCTCCGTTTCGCTGGAGTTGGTCCAGGGGTAACGGGCGGCGATAGCGCCCGTTCCCGTGCTGGCGCTGCGGTCCGGCGTCTGCCAGCATCGCTTCGACGACGAATCAGGAGATGGTGATGCGGTTGGGTCTTGCACTGTCGGTGGCGACGCTTGCGCTGGTTGGCGCAGCCGTTCCCGAACGCCCTGCGATCGCGGCGGCGCCGACGGCGAGTAGCTGGTCGGCATTCCGCGACGACTTCATCGAAGGCTGGTTCCGGATCGACCCCGCCAACGCGGTCTATCAGGGCCGGCATGACTTCGACGGCGGGCTGGGCGACTGGAGCCCCGCCGGGCTGAAGGCACAGGGCGATTTCCTGCGCACCGCGATTGCGAAAGCGAAGGGATTCATCGGGCTGACCAAGGCGGACGCGTTCGAGCGCGACTATCTGGTCACGGTGGCGGAAGGGAAGCTGTTCTGGCTGGAGGATGCGGATCAGCCGCACAGCAACCCCGCCTGGTATGTGGGTGCGGGCCTCGATCCCAATGTCTATGTCGCGCGCAACTATGCGCCGGCGCCGGTGCGTATGAAGGCGCTGATCGCGTTCCTGCAAAAGGTGCCGGCGGCGGCGGCCAACATCCGCGCCAACCTGCGCACGCCGATGCCGCTCAGCTACGTCAATTTCGGTGCGGCGGCGTTCAACGGTTTCGCGGCCTATTATACCGGCGATGCGAAGGCGGCGTTCACGAGCGTCAAGGATCCGGCGCTGCAGAAACAGTTCGACGTCGCGGCTTCGGCGGCGTCGAAGTCGATGAAGGATCTGGGCGCGTGGCTGGAAAGCCAGCGCGCGACGGCTACGCAGGGCTTCGCGCTGGGACCGGATCGTTTTTCGCGGATGATCCTGGCGACCGAGGGCGTCGATACGCCGTTGGCTGAGTTGGAGGCGGTCGGCCAGGCGGATCTGAAGCGCAACCAGGCGGCGCTGGCGGAGGCATGTGCCAAATTCGCTCCCGGCGCGACGATCATCGGCTGCATGGACAGGATGAATGCGAACAAGCCGGTCGGCGGCCCGGTGGCGGAGGCGCGGCGGCAGATCCCGATGCTGCGCAAGTTCGTGGTCGATCACGACCTGGTAACGATTCCGGGTACCGAAACCGCGCTGGTCGAGGAAAGTCCGCCCTATAACCGGCAGAACTCCGCGTATATCGATCCGCCGGGGCCGTTCGAGAAGAACGTGCCGTCGGTCTATTACATCTCGCCGCCTGATCCTGCCTGGACCAAGGCGGTGCAGGACGCGTTCGTGCCGGGCAAGCAGGACCTGCTGTTCACGTCGGTGCACGAGGTGATGCCGGGGCATTTCCTGCAGTTCCTGCACGCCAACCGCTCGCCGTCGCTCTTCGGGCGGCTGTTCGTCGGCTATGCCTATGCGGAGGGCTGGGCGCATTATACCGAAGAGATGATGTGGGAAGCGGGGCTGAACAACGGCGACCCGGAGACGCATGTCGGCCAGATCTCGAACGCGTTGCTGCGTGATTGCCGCTTCCTGTCGGCGATCGGACTGCATGCGCGCGGGATGACGCAGGAGCAGTCGTTCCGGATGTTCGTCGACCAATGTTATCAGGACGAAGGCAATGCCCGGCAACAGGCGGCGCGCGGTACGTATGATCCGGCGTATCTGAACTACACGCTAGGCAAGCTGATGATCCGCAAGCTCCGCGCCGACTGGACCGCAAGCCGTGGTGGTCGGCAGGCGTGGAAGGCGTTCCACGACCAGTTCCTCAGCTATGGCGGGCCGCCGGTGCCGCTGGTGCGGCAGGCGATGATGAGCGAGGCGAAGGCGTCGGCGGCGTTCTAGATTGACGCCTAGCGGACCGTCGTCTGAGCGGGCTGTACGTCCTCCGTTTCCTCGGTCGGCGGGTTGCGGACCGAGGGGCGAAGACGCGCCACGCTGCACAGGCCGGCAACAAGCGCGAAGCCGGCGGCGACGATCGGCGGCGTCATGCCGGCACCGACCCCGAACGCGAGCAGCGCCGCCACCAGCGTTGCGCCGGTGGTCTGGCCGACGAGCCGCACCGTGGATACAAGCCCGCCGGCCGCGGCGGCACGGTCGCGCGGGGCGGACCCGATGATCAGGCGGGCGTTCGGCGCCAGGAACATCCCGAACCCCGATCCGCACAGCGCCATCCGCCAGGCGATATCGAAATAGCCTGCATCGACGGGCAGGAACGCGAGCAGCAGCAGCGCGGTGATCGACACGGTCATGCCGATGCCGCCGAGCACGCCTGCCGGGTAACGATCCGACAGCCACCCCGACAACGGCGCCACGACCATGTTGGTGAGCGGCCATGGCGCGATCACCGCGCCGACTTCGGCTGCGGTAAATCCGTAGGCATGGGTCAGGCGGAACGGCGTCGAGATCAGCAGCGTCATTTGCGCGATGAACGCGGTGTAAGCGCCGATCACCGACAGCGTCAGGACGGGACGGGCGAGCAGGTCGAGCGGCAGGATCGGCTTGGTCTCGCCGCGTTCGCGCCGGACGAACAGCCAGCCGATGACGATGCCGGTCACCACGATCGCCGCAGAGACGACCGGGCTGCTGCCGTGCACAGCGCTCTCGGCACCACCGATGACAAGGCCGATCATCGCCGCGCACATCACCGCGCCGAGCACGTCGAAGGGTTCGTCGCGCGGCACGGGGTCGGGCAACGCGCGGCCGAAGGCGAGGCTGGCGATGGCGAACGGCACCGCGCTGGCGAACACCCAGGGCCAGGGAGCGATCGCGAGGACGAGCCCGCCGATGGTGGGTGCGAGCGCCGCCGAACTGGTGACGACGACCGAATTGATCCCCAACCCCCGGCCGAGCTGCTTCGCCGGGTAGATCGAGCGGATCAGCGCGGATGAGACGCTGAGCGCCGCCGCGGCACCAAGCGCCTGCGCGGCACGGACGACGAGCAGGAACGGCAGGCTTTTCGCGAAGAAGCAGAGCAAGGTCGCGACGGTGAAGACCAGCTGGCCGTATTGGTACATCCGCTTCAGCCCGATGCGGTCGCCAAGCCCCGAGAAGGGCAGCAACGCCATCGCCAGGATCAGCTGGTAGACGGTCACCACGGTGACGACCGCGCTGCTGTCGACATGCAGGTCGCGCGCGATGGTGGGCAACGCAACGGTCGCGATACCGCCGTCGATGATCGTCAGCGCGGTACCGGCCGAGATCGCGGCGATCGCCAGGAATCGGCGGGGTTTGGGGAGGCCATCGTGCATCTTACGCCTACTCCGTCACCGCGGGGTTGTTCCGGGGTCTACCGTGCCGCACACTCGATGCGATTTGCTATGCGGATCGGTGGACCCCGGAACAAGGCTCCCCTGAGCAAAGTCGAAGGGTCGGGGTGACGGTAAGGATCGTGGATGCGTAGATTTCTGGTTTTGACCGTAGCGGCAATGCTTGCGAGCAGCAGCGCGCTCGCGCAGACGGCGGCGATGAACACGACAGCCCCCTCCACCGCGAACGACCCGTACATCTGGCTCGAGGACAAGGACGGCGCGAAGCCGCTGGCCTGGGTCGAGGCGGAGAACGCCAGGACGTTGCGGCGTCTGCAGAACGATCCACGCTATGCGACCTTCCATGCCGAGGCGCTGGCGATCGCCTCGGCGAAGGATCGCATCCCGATGCCCGACCAGCGTTTCGGTCGCATCTACAATTTCTGGCGCGATGCCGACCATCCGCACGGCCTGTGGCGGTGGACCAGCGAAGCCGATTTCGCGACCACGACGCCGAACTGGACCATCGCGCTCGACCTGGACGCGCTCGGCAAGGCCGAGGGCAAGCAATGGGTCTGGAAGGGGGCGACCTGTTTGCAGCCCGAGGAACGGCTGTGCTTGGTCGCGCTGTCCGAGGGCGGCGAGGATGCGGTGACGTACCGCGAGTTCGACCTCTCCACTGGGCAGTTCGTGGCGAACGGCTTCGTGCTGCCGAAATCGAAGCAGGATGCGACCTGGGTCGACAAGGACACGCTGCTGGTCGCGCGCGACTGGGGGGCGGGGACGACGACCGCGTCGAGCTATGCGTTCGTGATGAAGCAGGTGAAGCGCGGCCAGCCACTGGCGGCGGCGACCGAGGTGTATCGCGGCGCGGCGACCGACCAGGGCAGCACCGGCGCCAACGTACTGACCGACGACAAGGGTAACCGGCTGGTCGTGATCCAGCGCAGCACGACGTTCTTTGGTGCCGACAAGCTGTTGTGGACGCCGACCGGCATCAAGCCGCTGGCGCTGCCGCCGCGCACTTTCCCGGTCGCGCTGGTCGACGGGCAGGTGATCTTCTCGACCAGCGAGGCGTGGGGCAAGGTGCCGGCGGGCGCGATCGCGTCGGTGCCGCTTGCCGATGTCGAGCGGGGTGAGATGGACCCGGTCGTTATGTTCGCACCGAACGCACGCCAGTCGGTCGAGGGCGTGGCGGGGACCAAGACGAAGCTCATCGCGGTGGTGACCGACAATGTCCGCGGCCGGGCTATGGTGTTCTCGCACGGCGCCGGGGGCTGGAGTTCGACGCCGGTCGCGCTGCCCGACAATGCGTCGATCGGCGTGGCGAGCAGCAGTGATCGCACCGACCATGCCTATCTGACCGTGACCGGGTTCCTGACGCCGACCTCGCTGTGGACGCTGGACGCTGCGGGCGGTGCGCCGAAGCCGATCAAGACCTTGCCGGCGAAGTTCGATGCGTCGGGGCTGATCGTCGAGCAATTCGAGGCGACCTCCACCGATGGGACCAAAGTGCCGTACTTCGTGGTGCACGGGAGCGGCATTACGCTGGACGGAACGACGCCGACGATCATGACGGCCTATGGCGGGTTCGAGGTGTCGATGACGCCGAATTATTCGGGGTCGACCGGCAAGCTGTGGCTGGAGCGTGGCGGCAGTTATGTGCTCGCCAACATCCGCGGTGGTGGCGAGTTCGGGCCGGCGTGGCACGATGCCGGCCGGAAGACCAAGCGGCAGGTGATCTACGACGATTTCGCCGCTGTGGCGAAGGACCTGTTCGCCCGGAAGCTGACCAGCCCGGCGAAGCTCGGCATCTATGGCGGGTCGAACGGCGGATTGTTGATGGGGGTGGAGTTCAACCAGCATCCTGATCTGTGGAAGGCGGTGACTATCCAGGTGCCGCTGCTCGACATGATCCGCTACGAAGGGATCGCGGCGGGGGCGTCGTGGGTCGACGAATATGGCTCGGTGTCGGTGCCGGAGGAGAAGGCGTTCCTCGAGAAAATCTCGCCGTATCAGAACATCAAGCGCGGCGTTGCGTATCCCGAGCCTTACATCTGGACGACCACCAAGGACGACCGGGTCGGGCCGCAGCATGCCCGCAAATTCGCGGCGCGGCTGAAGGAATACGGCCTGCCCTACCTGTTCTACGAGGACACGGCGGGCGGCCATTCGGGGGATGCGGATATCGCCCAGGGTGCCCGGTTGCAGGCTTTGCAGATGACGTATTTCGCGCAGAAACTGATGGGACCGGCGAAACCGTAAACTCAGGACGGCGACCAGCCGGGTTCGGCCAGTTCGAACCCGGCGAAGTCGAAGCCCGGCGAAACGACGCAGCTGACGAGCGCCCAGCCACGGTTCGCTTCCGCGGATTGCCAGGCATGTGCTGGAACGATGCCCTGCGGATGCTCGCCCGCCAGCACGTCGCCGCCGAGCAGCAACCGGGCGTCGTCGATCAACAGGTCGAGCGGATGGCCGGCGTGCCATAGCCAGATTTCGGCGGCATCGACCCTGTGCCAGTGCGAGCGTCCGCCGCCCGGCAGCAGGAACAGGATCGTCGTCGCCAGCGCACGGCCACCGTCGGTCGCAGGCTGGCGAAACGTCTCGCGGTAGAACCCGCCCTCGGGATGCGGGGCGAGATCGAGCTTTGCGATCAGCGCGTCGATCTCGCCCCCCTCCGACATCAGCGGCAGCGGACTTGGGTATTGTTCTGGTCGACCGCGCGACCGGCGAGCCCGCCGACTGCGGCGCCGAGCAGCGTGCCGACGGTACGCGACCGGCCGCCGTCGATGACGTTGCCAAGGATGCCGCCGCCCGCCGCGCCGACGATCAGCCCGGTCGTGCCGTCGCCACGCTTGCAGTAATATTTGCCGTCCTGGCCGGCATAGACGCGGTCGTCGTTGCTCAGCACGCGCTCGCGGTAGTTCGGGCCGACGCGGTAGTCGCGCGCGGGATCGTAATTGCCCTCGTCACGCTCGTCCGGATAGCGCTGGTCGTCGTAGCGTGGGTCCGGAGCCTGGCGATAGGGACCACTCTGGCTCTGGTAGCCGCCACGTGCGGACCGGTATCGATCGGTTTCCTGGCGATACAGCTGGTATTCGCGGTCGAAGCGGCTCTGCGCCTGCGCGAAGCGGGCATCATCGGCGCTGCTCTGCGCCACGGCAGGCGCAGCGGCGGCGAGGCAGGTGGCGGCGATCAGCGAGAGCGTGACGGGCAGGCGCATGGACGGTCCTTTCACAACGAAACCGCGGGCGGCGGCACCATGCCACCGCCCGCGCAACAATCAGCGGCAGACCTGGATACGCTGTCCGCCGCGGGTTTCGAAGCGGCAACGCTGGCTGTAGCCGCGATCGTTGCGACGATCATCGCGACCACGGAAACGGCGGTCGTCGCGTCGATCGTTATGGCGGTCGTAGCGGCGATCATCGCGACGGTCGTGACGGAAGCGGCGATCGTCGCGGCGGTCGTTGCGGTAATCGCGGTGGTCGTTGCCGCGGCGCTGATCATAGCGACGATCGTTGCGCTGCGCGTCGGCGGGGGCGATGGCACCGACGCTCAGCGTGGCGAGGGCGAGGCCGGCGGCGATCAAGCGGGTGAACTTCATGACGTTCCTTTCGGACCCGAGCATCGGGTTGACCGCGGTGATACGGTTGTGACCCGACATCGTTCCTGAACGGAGTTGTCGGCTGCCGTACAGGTTCGATAAGTTGACGAACTTACCGACAACGGGGAAAATTCACTGTGCCCCGGCGAAGTGGCGTTGGGGGAGGCGTGCGGGGCGGTTCGATCGCGGCGAGCGCGAGCCGATAGTCGAAGCGGTGACGCACGCCAACCAGCCGACCGCGATAGTAATACGGCACTTCGATGCCGATCGTCGCGCGGCGCACGGCAATGTCGAACGCGCGGTCGCGACCCATATCCAGCGCGGTATCCCAGGCGGTTGCGAAGCCCTCCGCGCCTGCGCGGCGGCGGAGCATATAGGCGGACTGGCCGCTCATCCCGACCGCCTTCGCCGCCCGCGCGACGACGCCCATCAATGCGAGGGCCTCGATGAAACGGCATTGGCGATCGGGCGTCCAGCCGTCATGCCGCGCACGGTCGGTCGGCGCAGGGGTGAAGGCGAGCGGATCGGCTTCGGGAGCCGGGGCCGCGTTGGCGACGGGGCTGGCGGGAGGGGGCTGCGACTCGGACATTGACCAGGGTATGCTGCCGTAGCCGCGTGTAGGACAGCGAAATGTTCAGGCGGCGATGACGTCGGTTTTTGCGAAGTCCTGTTCGACGAAAAGAAGCGGGCAGGCGTGTTCGATCGCCAGTGCGTAGGCGAAGCTGTCGCCGAAGTTCAGCGCGGCGGGATGCCACCCCTTGCCGTATCGGCGATACGCGTCGGCAGCGGCACGGGCCCGTCCTTCGGTCAGCGGCTCGACGATCAGTCCGAAGCGGTCGAAGATGGCGCGGGTCGGCGCCTCGCAGTCGCGGCCGAACGCCACGATGAGGGTCTCGGTCATCGTCGCGGCGGCGATCAGGACGCGATCCGCGTCATACAGCGACCGCATGCAGCGCGTATCTTCGGACTCCGCAAGCGCGATCGATATCAGTGCTGACGTGTCGACGATGATCATGCAGGTAGGCCGAACTCGTCGTAAAGGAAATCGGCGCTGCGGGCGGCGGACGGGCCGAAGCTGTTCTTGGCGGATCCACGAAGTGCTTCGAGCAGAGCCCAGCGGTCGTCGTCGGTTATCGTCCGCTCGACCGGCACGAGCTTGACGGCCGGCGCGCCGCGTCTCGTCAGGATGACCTCGTCGCCAGCTTCTGCACGCCGAACCAGATCGGTCAGTTGCGCTTTCGCGTCGGACACGGACACTTTCATCGCGCTCTCCTTGGTCCAAAACGATAGACCAAATCTAACTACGGCACAATTATCCATGCGTCGTTACAAACGTCTTCATATAACCAACGTACTGCTGCCCGCGATGAATCCTGAAGTTGTTGGTTTAGATAGTCCACGAAGCAGAGTGTGTTCGCTTTCAGCTTAAGCCGCTTTCAGATCCCGGAGCGGCAGGCCTGCGGTTTCGAGGGTCGCCAAGTCGAGTTTCTTGGACGCGTGATCAATGTCGATGCCGACGGCATCGCCGGCGGCGTCCAAATCCACGTTTACGCCGTTTGCAACTTCACGTGTTTCCGTCCCTGGTGCCGCGCTCAGCTCGATGTAAAGACTGTCGGTATCTGGATAGTAATGCAGCTTCATGGCTCGCCCTCGCGGAAAGTTCGGTCGAAGAACGCGTTATGTACCGTCTCGCCGTCTTCCAGCGTGACTACGCGGAGGATATAGGATTTGCCGGCATCGTCCACCATGATGCGGCGCCACAGGCGGATGCGGCCATCGGGCTGCACGACGCGAGCCAACGGATCATTGAGCGTCGCTTCGACCCAGTCGATGCGCAGATAGGAGCGTTTGCGTACGACCTGTTCATCGAAGTAGCGGGTCGTTTTCATCCACTCACCCCAACGTCACAAACGAATCCATCACCCGCTTCCGCCCGGCGTTCTCGAAGTCGATCTCGAGCTTGTTGCCCTCGATCTCGGCAATCTCGCCATAGCCGAACTTCTGGTGGAACACGCGCAGGCCGACGCTCAGGTCGTCGCGGCCCTTGTTGCCGAGGCTGACGGCGCTCGCGCGGCTTTCGACGACGCGTGACGGCCCCGCCGAAAAACTGCTGCCGGGGCTGGCGGCGCGTTGCCAGCCGGGGCCGCGGCCGGTGCCGCGGGCGACGTCGGCGAACGGGTCGGCGCGTTCGGACCAGTTGGCCTGCCACAGGCTGGCGCCGCCCGACATGGTGGTCTCGGCCTCGATATGCTCGTCGGGCAGTTCAGCGACGAAGCGGCTGGGGATGGACGAGTTCCACTGGCCGTAGATGCGGCGATTGGCGGCGTGGATGATGACCGCCAGGCGCCGGGCGCGGGTGATCGCGACATAGGCTAGGCGGCGCTCTTCCTCGAGGCTCTTCACGCCGCCTTCGTCGAGCGCGCGTTGCGAGGGGAACAGGCCTTCCTCCCAGCCGACCAGGAACACGGTGTCGTATTCGAGGCCTTTCGCGGCGTGGATGGTCATGATCGTGACCTGCGGATCCTGCGCGCCGCCTTCCGTGTCCATCACCAACGAGACGTGTTCGAGGAACGCGCCGAGCGAGTCGTATTCCTCCATCGCGCGGACGAGTTCGCTGAGGTTCTCCAGGCGGCCGGCGGCCTCGACCGATTTCTCGGCTTGGTACATCGCGGTGTAGCCGCTTTCGTCGAGCAGCTGGCGGGCCAGTTCTGCGTGCGGCAGGCTGGTCGCCATGTCGCGCCAGCGGGCGATGTCGCCGACCAAGCGGCCGAGTGACTTCTTCGCAGCACCCGTCAGTTCGTCGGTATCCAGGATGCGCGCGGCGGCGGTGGTCAGCGGCGTGCCGGTGGCGCGCGCGAGCTGGTGGATGCGCGCGACCGCCTTGTCGCCGAGCCCGCGTTTGGGGACGTTGACGATGCGTTCGAAGGCGAGGTCGTCCGCCGGCTGGTTGACGACGCGTAGATACGCCAGCGCGTCGCGGATTTCGGCGCGTTCGTAAAAACGGAAGCCGCCGACGATCTTGTACGGCATGCCGATCGCGATGAAGCGGTCCTCGAACTCGCGGGTCTGGTGCTGTGCGCGGACGAGGATGGCGACCTCGTCGAGCGATTTGCCCGAGCGGCGGACGAGGTCGATCTCGTCGCCGACGCGGCGTGCTTCCTCGGGGCCGTCCCAGACGCCGATGACTTTCACCTTCTCGCCGACATCGAGTTCGGTCCAGAGCTGTTTGCCGAGGCGGCCGCCATTGTTGGCGATGACGCCCGTGGCGGCGCCGAGGATGTGCGGCGTGCTGCGGTAATTCTGTTCGAGGCGGATGACCTTCGCGCCCGGGAAGTCGCGTTCGAACTTGAGGATGTTCTCGACCTGCGCGCCGCGCCACGAATAGATCGACTGGTCGTCGTCGCCGACGCAGGCGATGTTCTTGCGCTCCTGCGCGAGCAGGCGGAGCCAGAGGTACTGGGAGCTGTTGGTGTCCTGATACTCGTCGACCATGATGTATTTGAAGCGCTGCTGATAGATTTCGAGCACGTCGCGGTGGCGCTTCAGGATGACGAGCATGTGGAGCAGCAGGTCGCCGAAATCGCAGGCGTTGAGCGCGATCAGGCGGGCCTGGTACTGCGCGTACAATTCACCGCCGCGGCCGTTGGCGTAGCGTTCGCTCTCGCCGGCATCGATGTCGGCGGGGACGAGGCCCTTGTTCTTCCACTGGTCGATCAGCCCGGCGAGCGAGCGCGCGGGGAAGCGCTTCTCGTCGATGTCGGCGGCGAGGATGAGTTGCTTGAGCAGGCGCAGCTGGTCGTCGGTGTCGAGGATCGTGAAGTTCGATTGCAGCCCGACCAGTTCGGCATGCCGCCGCAGCATCTTGGCGGCGATCGCGTGGAAGGTGCCGAGCCACGGCATGCCCTCGACCGCGTCACCGACGAGCCGGCCGACCCGCTCGCGCATCTCGCGTGCGGCCTTGTTGGTGAAGGTGACCGACAGGATTTCGCTCGGCCAGGCCTTCTTGGTGAAGATCAGGTGCGCCAGGCGCGCGGTGAGCGCGGCGGTCTTGCCGGTGCCGGCGCCGGCGATGATCAGCACCGGGCCGTCGGTGGTCAGCACCGCCTCGCGCTGCGGCGGGTTGAGGCCGCGGAGATAGGGCGGGTCGGCTTGGGCGGTTTGAGCGAGCTGGTTCACCGGTGAACAGGTAGGGAACGGCGGCGGCCGGGGCAAGCGGGGTTGCGCAGGTGTTTTGGATGTGGAACAAAACGTGAAACAGCCGGGGTGGGTCTATGACTGAGTCGAGGACGGGGACGTTGACGGGTGGCTGCCTTTGCGGAGCGGTGGGGTACGAAGCGAGCGGGGAGGTGCAGCATCATGCGCTGTGCCATTGCGCGCATATCCAGGTGGCCGAGCGGCTGGAATGGATGGCGGCGGTGGAGGCGCTGCCGGCGTTCGAGCGGTATCCGGGGATGTGAGTAGTGTGTTGCAGGGGCTAGGTTGCGGACCGACCCTGCGGCCCGCGTGTCATCCTAGTCTGCCACCGTCTGCGATTGCCGTCCCCGCCCGATCCGTCACCCCACCGAAAGCTGGGGTCTCCCAAGGCTCCAGCGCTACGCCAACCTCATGAGATCCCAGCCTTCGCTGGGGGGACGGAGTGGTTGGTCAAAGACGGTGACGGACGGCGGGGGTGGGACTGGGAGTGCCGGACTTAAGTACCGGATCGCCAGCTACCAACGCCCTGGCGCTCGGTCCTGCTGGACGGTCGAGACGGCCATGGACCACCGCCCCTGTTATAAACTGGATCAACCTTGTCATAAAATCGTCACCTGCGCGGGCGAAGGCGGGTGGCCATGGCAACCACCCCGATTTTCGCGGACGGATTGATTCCGTCCCAGCCCGCAACCCATGAAGCGGGCGCCGCGGTGGGGCCTCGGCTCGACCACGGGCTGCATCCGTCGGGACGCTGGGTGTTCCTGGCGCTGCTGCTCGGCGGGCTCGGCTATGCCGGGTTTAGCGTGTTCGTCGATACCGCGCAGGTCGGCGAGACGCTGGCGATCGGGTCGTTCGCGTTCCTGGCGCTCGCACTGCTGATCGCGCTGGGGTTCGAATTCGTCAACGGCTTCCACGACACCGCCAACGCGGTCGCGACAGTGATCTATACGCATTCGATGCCCGCACCGCTCGCCGTCGTGTGGTCGGGGTTCTTCAATTTCCTCGGCGTGATCCTGTCGTCGGGCGCGGTCGCCTATTCGATCATCACGCTGCTGCCGGTCGACCTGATCCTGCATGTCGGCAGCGCCGGCGGGTTCGCGATGATCTTCGCGCTGCTGCTGGCCGCGATCCTGTGGAACCTGGCGACGTGGTTCGTCGGGCTGCCCAATTCGTCGAGCCATGCGCTGATCGGCTCGATCCTGGGCGTCGGGCTCGCCAACCAGATCCTGCAGGGGCCGGACGGCACCTCTGGCGTCGACATGGCGCAGGTGTGGAAAGTCCTGTCGGCGCTGGCGTTCAGCCCGCTGATCGGGTTCGTCGGCGCGTTGTTGTTGCTGCTGGTGATGAAGCGGTTCGTCCGCGACAAGACGCTGTACGAGGCGCCGAAAAACGCATCGCCGCCGCCGAAGGGCATTCGTGCGCTGCTGATCGGCACGTGCACCGCGGTCAGCTTCGCGCATGGCGGCAATGACGGGCAGAAGGGCATGGGGCTGATCATGCTGATCCTGATCGGCTGCGCGCCGACCGCCTATGCGCTGAACCGCACCGTGCCCGAGAGCGCGACGCCGGCGTTCGTGCAGGCCGCGCGCGCCGCATCGACCGCCTATGTCGCGCATGCCAACGGCGCGCCCGCCGACCTGAACGCCGCGCGCGGTGTCGTGACGCAGGCGCTGAAGACCAAGCGGATCGACGATCCCGCGGTCTATGGCGGGCTGGCGGCGCTGTCGGACGACGTGTCGGGGCGGATCGCGGGCTATGGTTCGCTGGGGAAAGTGCCCGCCGCGGCGACACCGAACCTGCGAAACGACATGTACCTCGTCCTCGACACGACCAAGCTGGTCGCCGCCGACAAGGCAGCGCAGAGCCGCTTCACCGCGCAGGAGATCACGGTGTTGAAGGCGTACGGGTCGCAGCTCGAACAGGGCACGCGGTACATTCCGTTGTGGGTGAAGATCACGGTCGCGCTGGCGCTGGGGCTGGGGACGATGGTCGGGTGGAAGCGGATCGTCGTCACCGTCGGCGAGCGGATCGGCAAGACCCATCTGACCTACGGCATGGGCGCGTCGGCCGAGCTGATGGCGGCGGCGACGATCCTGATGGCCGAGCGCTACGGCCTGCCGGTGTCGACGACGCACATCCTGTCTTCGGGCGTCGCCGGTGCGAGCGTGGCGAACGGCGCCGGGCTGCAGCGCCGGACGGTGCGCAACATGGTGCTCGCCTGGGTGATGACGCTGCCGGTGGCGATGCTGTTGTCGGGACTGCTGTACTGGGCGCTGCTCGGGGTCGCGCGCGGGCTGGGTTACTAGCGTTCTCGTAATCTGAGCCGATCAGGAAGTGAGCGGCCTACCGCCGGTACGGCCTGGGCTCGCGCACCCGCGTCGTTACGGCGCTACCGACTATTTCGGCGCGGTGGGCGCTGTCGAGGGGGCGGTCAGGTCGAGCATCTCGAGCTTCCGCGGTGATGCACGACGCCGGATCAAGCTGCCTTTCGGTGTGACGGTGGTTCCCCGATTGGTGAACCGTTCGACCCGATACACGCCGGATCGCTCTGCACCCATCGTATCCGCCGCGCCCGTGTAGCGGCGCCCCGCGATCTGTCGCAGCACCGGTTCGATCCAGCCGCGTCCTCCCTGGCCGCGCAGTAATTCCGCCTCGCGCGTCCGTCCGTCGGGCGCGATCCAGAAGCCGATATCCGCCCATTGGATCACCCCTGCATCGCTCGACGCCGGCGCCGTGGGATCGGGACTTCCGAACTGCCGCGCATGATCGCGCGCCGCCGTTTCCCCGGATGGCGCATAGCGCGGTTCCCAGATCAGCGCCGGTGCGCTCTCGGTCGCGTGACCGATCTCGCGGACGATCCGGTCGAGCGTCGCATCGTTCGCGCCCCTTGCCGCCAGGCGCAACGCCATCACCTTCAGCACCGGGCGGAAGGCGGGGTCGGACCCAGCCGGTCCTGCCGCCGCTTCGCGCAACAGTCGCCTCGCCTGTGGCATGTCCTCCAGCGCCGCTGCCAGTCCGATCCGGCGCATCCGCGCCATCAGCGCGCCGCGTACGTCGCCCGCGCGCTGTGCGTCCTGCTCCGCCGCGGTGTAGGTACTCACGGCGTTCTGGGTGTGGCCCAGCTTCACCCACATGTCGCCCACGGCAAGCGGTGCATCGCGCCTTGCAGGGGCGCTCTCGGGCAGATGGTTGCTCAACGTGCGCACTTGCCCGCTCACGCCGCGGCGGTTCTTTTCAATGTCGCCGTCCTGCAGCGCAACGGTGGCATAGGCTTCGTATATCGCCGCCACGGGCTTTGGATCCGAGGCCGCCTTGGTCTTGTTACGGCTCACCGCGGCCGCCATCGTCCGCATAGGCGCCACCGCGGATCTGCTGTTCGGCGAGCGCAATCGACACCTGTGCATCACGCAGCACGCTGCACCGTCCGGCCACGCAGGCGCGATACGCATCGTCCAGCCGCCTCCCCTCGACCACGATGTCGCCGACCGGTTTGGGCGTCGCCACCATTGCTGCCTGCAGGGCAATCGAGACGAACAGGCTCATCGGTCGCTCCTCACGGTTCGAAGTTCGAACGAGGATCATGAAGCGAGTATGACGGCGGATCAATCGGCAGCCCTGCGCCGCCAACCGCACCGGCGTCGGCGCCCTGACTATCATCTTGAAAGCCCAGGCATGATCGGAGCGTGGGCGAGGCGATCTGCGATAGCTCTGCTTTTCACCAAAGTCACCCATCGACGCGGCGAGGAAGAGAACGCCGTTTTGTAGAAGCTCTTGAGCGGCGAGCGAACAGTCTGTGCCCTGCTTCGGGCACGGTCATGTATTAACGGACCATTACAGCCAGTCGTTTCACGCCTAGGTCCGATTTGCTCTGTTGATTAACGACACGCACCGGATACTATATTGATACTGCACGTGATTCGATTTGATCCATTATGGATCAACATGATGCAGTACGGGAGATTGTCATGCTGAAGAAAGTGTTTTCTCGCGGCACCGCCTTGGCGTTGACCCTTGCTGCGTTAGTATCCCCGCTGACCGCCGCTGCGGCCTGGCAGTACACCGACTATGCCTATGTCAGGGTGTTCTACACCGACGCGAGCAGGCAACAGGTGGCCGGCCGCGAGACGTGGTACTGCGATGGAACCACCGAGTCATACGGTGAGGAAACGTCGTACTTCCAATACTATAACGGCATGTGTCCATAACAACGTATTCGACGATGGCGGCGGGTAATCGTCCGCCGCCATCGAAATCCGATGTGAGGTATGGATCGCGATTGTACCCCAGAAAATCTCGCGCCCTGGTGCCAAAGATCATCAAGGGTAGGCAGCTGGGACGAGGACTGATCCGCCGCGCTGGTACCATCGTGCCTGAACGGAGGGTTGTTGCCGATGTATCAAGCCTACGATACCTCCGTCGGCGGCGACCGGTAGCGCCTACTAGCGGACCTTCCTCTGCGGTGCGAAGGTGCTTGGATGAAGAGCCTTGGGGTAATCGTCGCCACGTTTGCGCTGTCAGGGTGTAGCGTAGAGCAACCGAACGCAAACCAGCTCGCAAAGGCTCAAGCAAGCTCTCGGCTGGGGCCGACAGGCATATGGAAACTCGATCCTGTGTTGTCAGCCGCTACTATCCAGCAAATGCGTGATCGGGCTTACGTTTTTTGCCGAAGCAACAAAGGATCTGGCAAGGAATGCGAAGCGCAGCAGGATTGGTCCATTTTTGAGTATGCCAATGCTTTTCGGGTAGTCCGTTTGTTCCGTTCGGAGCGCTCCCCCTCCTTTCCTTTCGCAATGGCCCATCAGCGAGATTCGGCCGCGTTCCAGCGGGTTCGCAACTACTGCGAAACCACATATCAGGATCAGGGGTCAGACGACGCTCGCGGCCTCGGTCCTTGCATGGCGGCGGGCACGGGCGCAGACTTTTTCGGGGTCCTGCCCATCTCTTGAACGTCGGCTAACCACCACGTTGCGACATTCGCGGTCGGCATAGCGGACCCCATAAGCGGACGGTCCGCAGTCACCCAAACAGAGACGCTCATCAGAGCAATCCGAGGCACCGAAAGCAGCCGTTCGTTCAGCAAAGCTTTCCCATTTCTCCATCTCCGCACGTCCATTTCGGGAAAGAGGAATCGGCAACGGATTTTGGCAAAGCGGAGCCTGCTGACCGCCCCGCGCGACAGGCGGGACAGCATTCTCGTTGCGGGTGCCTATTCGAGAAGAGCCCGAAGTGTTAAAGAAGCACCACGAAGATCATGTCCGCCATGCTGCTGGCGTCGGTTGCAGCCGGGGCGCAGGCCCAGACAGCGCGAGCACGGCCCAGTGAGAGTGCAGCAATGAACGACGCCGCAAACGTAATTGCCGTGGACCACACAGGTTTCGCTGTATCGTCTTTGGACGAAGCCGTTCGGTTTTGGACGGGAGCGCTCGGTTTCACACTTGAGCGGCAATCAGAGATGGGGGGCGACTTCCTGCATCAGGTGACAGGTGTCGACGATCCGAGCGTGAAAACGGCGATCGTCAGGGCACCAGACGGCTACGTCGTCGAACTGTTGCACTATTCAAGAGGGCACCAGAACGGGGCGGTGCCTTCCAGCGCGGGATCGATCGGGGCGGCCCACCTAGCGCTGACCGTGAAGGATATTCATGCCGCTATTGCCCGCGTCGAGGCAGCAGGATGGAAGGCCAAGGGTAGTCCGCTGCCGATCGCGGGTGGTCCCCGGAAGGGTACGTTGGTGGCCTACGTTTCAGGCCCCGATCATATCACGATAGAGCTGATGCAGCCGCCGGCCCGTTAATGAGCCTGCGGAAGCATCCTTTTCGGGAAAAGCAGCAGCGCCGCGCAATGTCAGCTATCGCTATCCGGCCGGCCGAAAGCGGTCGGACCGTCAGCTACCGAGAAGCGACACTCGGGCCAGCGATCGACCGAACGACCGCTAACCCCCACCCGGACGTTCAAGCTGGCAACCCGAGCGCCCGTAACAGCCATTCGCTAAGCGCGATCTTTCCCGTCTCTCGGTCTTCAACGGGCCATTTGGGGACAAGCAATTGGGAACAGATTTCGGGAACGGGACTGCCCCGGACGGCTCTCGGTGCGACTGCCTGGGCGACTGTCCCGTGATCGGTTCGTTTGCGGGAGGACGCTAATCCCCTGTGATGCTAACGTTGGTTGGCAGCTAGACTCGGCTTAGGAGGTTCATGGTGGCGTTACGGCATCGACTGATCGGCAGGGCGGCTCGCCTCGTTTGGAAAGTCACCAAGCCACGCACCATCGGCGTCCGGGCGGTTCTTTTGGATCAAGACGACCGCATAGCCCTCGTTCGCCATACCTATACCGATGCATGGTATCTTCCGGGTGGCGGAGTCAAAAAAGGGGAAAGCATCGAAGCCGCACTGCTCCGAGAGCTTGAAGAGGAAGTTGCGGTTGTAGACCCAAAGATCGAACGTGTGCTTGGCGTTTATCACAGTCGCCGCGAGTCAAAGGACGACCACATCATCATCTATGCGGCGCGGACAGTTTCAGGTGCCTCAAGCGACTTGCCGAAGGCTGACGTTATGGAAATTGAGGAGGCACGGTGGTTTCCGCTCGATCAAGTACCCGCTTCCACGTCAGCCGCTACGGTTCGGCGCATCAGTGAATTTCGATCTGGGGCGACGGGCAGCGGCGCCTGGTGAATCTCTTGGTTCTGGCGAACCGACTTCCCATTGCCTAATCGAAACGGAAATGGTGTGCGCACCGTATCGATGTTCTGATAGTGCGGACTGATCCGGGACGCGCACAATGACGATGCGGATGTAGAGCCGGTAGCGATGGCGTCCCCGATTTGGGTCCCCGATAAAGTCCCGGAGACGGGCGGCGGTGGTACGGCCCGCCCGCAGCACTCACGGTTGACCCGCATTCCCGTTCGCCCGATGGCTGGCGCATGACGACGCTTCGTTCCCATCGCCGGATACTTGCCGCGAGCCTCGTCGGCACCGCGGTCGAGTTCTATGATTTCTATATCTACGCGACCGCCGCCGCGCTGGTGTTCGGGCCGTTGTTCTTTTCCGGGCAGTCGGCGGGGGCGCAGTTGCTGTTGTCGTATGCGACGTTCGGGCTGGCATTCGTCGCGCGGCCGGTGGGGGCAGTGCTGTTCGGGCATTTCGGCGACCGGGTCGGGCGGAAGTCGACGCTGGTCGCGAGCCTGGTGCTGATGGGCGGGTCGACGGTCGCGATCGCGTTCCTGCCGACCTATGCGCAGGTCGGGTGGATCGCGCCGGCGTTGTTGTGCCTGATGCGGCTCGGGCAAGGGCTGGGCTTGGGCGGCGAATGGGGCGGGGCGGCGTTGCTGGCGGTCGAGAACGCGCCGCCGCATCGTCGCAACACCTGGGGCATGTTTCCGCCGCTCGGTGCACCGGTCGGCTTCCTAGCGGCGAACGGCCTGTTCCTGATCATCGGGCTGGCGCTGGACGATGCGCAGTTCCTGGCGTGGGGCTGGCGGATTCCGTTCCTGTTGAGCGCGGTGCTGGTGGCGCTGGGGCTGTGGGTGCGACTGAAGCTGGTCGAGACGCCCGCGTTCCTGGAGGCGACGGAGGCCGAGGCGATCCCGAAAGTGCCGATCGCGACGTTGCTGTCGCAGCATCTGCGGCCGACGCTGGCGGGGACGTTCGGCGTGATCGCGTGCTTCGCGCTGTTCTATCTCGCGACTGCGTTCGCGCTTGGCTACGGGACCAAGACGCTCGGCTATTCGCGCGAGGCGTTCCTGGCGGTCGAGCTGGTCGCGATCTGGTTCCTGGCGGGCGGCGTGATCGTCGCCAGCGTGCTGGCGGACCGGCATTCGGCGGGGCGGATGCTGGCGATCGGCTTCGCGGGCTGCGTCGTGGTCGGCGCGCTGATGGGCCCGATGCTGGGGTCGGGATCGCTGTTCGTGGTGTGGCTGTGGCTGTCGGGCGCACTGTTCGTGATGGGGTTCGCGTACGGGCCGCTCGGCGGGTGGCTGCCGAGCCTGTTCCCGGCGGGGGTGCGCTATACCGGGGTGTCGATGACGTTCAATCTGGGCGGCGTGCTGGGTGGCGCGCTGGCGCCGATCGTCGCGGAGGCGCTGGCGCCGCACGGGTTGTGGATGGTCGGACTGTATCTGATGGCGGCGGGGGTGTTGAGTCTGGGTGGGTTGGTGATTTTGGGTAAATCCTCCCCTGCAAGGGGAGGTGGCAGCCCAAAGGGCTGACGGAGGGGTGTCGCCCTCTCGATAGCGGGTCACCCCTCCGTCTGGCTACGCCAGCCACCTCCCCTTCCAGGGGAGGATTTACGCGGCTCTCAGCAGCGTGATCCTGGCTTTCCCATGGACGCGGCTGGCGTCGATCTCGAACCCCGGGAGTTCGACCACCTCCTGCTTGCCGGTCTCGATGCTGATCCAGGTCGCGGCGTTGGTCCAGCCCAGCCGCGCCAGCTTGTCGAGCGCGACGAGGCCGGCGCCGGTGCCGTAGGGCGGATCCATCATGATCACGTCGAGCGCGGCGGGGGCTGGCCCGAGCGCCATCACCGAGGTGGCGCGGACGTCGGCGCGGACCTCCAGCTTGGCGAGGTTCGCCTTCAGCGCGTCGACGGCGAGCCGGTCCTGCTCGACGAACAGGCAAGTGGCGGCGCCGCGCGACAGCGCCTCGATGCCGAGCGCGCCCGAACCGGCGAAGAGATCGGCGACCGCGAGCCCCTCGAAGCTGCCGACACGGCTGGTGAGCATCGAGAACAGTGCCTCGCGCGTGCGGTCGGCGGTGGGACGCGTGTCCTCACCCTTGGGAGCGACGATGGGACGGCCGCGCCACTTCCCGGCGATGATGCGCATTACTTCTTGCCTCCACGGGGCGGACGGGGGGGATGGCCGCGGCCACCGGATGGGCCCTTGCCTGAAGGACGCGAGGGTTTCGCGGGAGTGTCAGGACGGAACGTGCGGGGTTCGGCGCCTGGGCGGCCACCCGCGCTGCGGGCTGCGCGCTTGTCGATCGGGGCGCGGGGTGCGGCGTCGTCGCGTGCGCGCTGCGGGCGTGCGGACTGCGGCCCGGCGAATTGGGTGCGCGGAGCGTCGTCGCGGGTACGCTGCGGGCGGCTGGCGTCGTACGGCGTGCGCTGGGCATCGGTGCGGCGGGGGCCGCCGCCGGCGACACGGGTCGGCGCAGGCGGCGCGTTGCGCGGCGGCTTGGCGGGGCGGAAATGCTTGATCTTCGGGCTGGTGCTAAGTTCCTCGCCGCGATCGCGCCCATCGTCTCGGCGATCGGTCCGCTGCGCGGTCGGGCGGGCGGTGTGGACCGCTGGGCGGACCTGCGACCGCGCGCCGGGTTCGGGACACGCCCACGGGCTGGTGCTGTCGCCGCGCTGCTGCAGGGCGGTCGGCCGGATGCGCTCGGGCTTCACGCGGGCTGGGCGGTCGCTGGCCGGCCGCGCGGCGGGGGCGGGGCGAGGTGCGCGGATATGGCTG
>Ga0247813_10000423_pt1 | contig 40876 bp, 34 predicted proteins | sample UWRJL169409C1_FD_180719 | JGI IMG/M metagenome (GOLD analysis project Ga0247813, IMG submission 180719) | Plant litter microbial communities from Arlington Agricultural Research Station in Wisconsin, United States - UWRJ-L169-409C-1 | ecosystem: Environmental > Terrestrial > Plant litter >... | reverse complement strand
TTTTATCTCTTGCGAATATAATTTACCACATCCTAGTGTTAGGAAAAATGATAATAAAACGATATTAAATAAGTTTGTATGCAAAGGTTTAAATGCTATTTTTGTAAAAGTATGGCTTGTTTTTTGACATGTCAAACTTACATATAATTTTTTGGCAAAAATAATCAATTGTAAAAATTATAGCAGTTGCATTTTATTAAAATTAACTTTTAGATTTATGAACATATTTAACAAAACTAGGCTAATATTTAGTTTTTTTCTAACTATAATTTCATTTTGTGCTTACAGTCAGGCAAATGTTTTTAAGGTTACACTTGATGCCGGACATGGTGATCATGACTTTGGAGCGGTCTATAGCGGAAGAATTGAAAAAAATATTGCTTTGGCCATTGTGTTAAAAGTTGGGAAAATATTAGAGGCAAGTCCAAATGTTGATGTTATTTATACACGTAAAACAGATGTCTTTATAGATTTGGTCGAAAGAGCTAATATTGCCAACAGAGCAAATTCAAATATTTTTGTGTCTATACATTGTAATGCAAACAAAAATACTGCGGCTGATGGAACAGAGACCTACGTTATGGGTTTAAGTAAAGTAGCATCAAATCTTGAAGCGGCCAAAAAAGAGAACTCCGTTATTACATTAGAAAAAGACTATAAACGTAAGTATGAAGGTTACGATCCTAATTCTCCGGAATCAATGATTGGAATGACTTTGATGCAGGAAGAATATTTGGATAATAGTATTTCACTAGCTACTAAAATTGAAGATAATTTTGACAGACTTGGAAAAAAACTTCGTCAGGGAGGTGTAAAACAAGCACCTTTCATGGTACTTCATAAAGCGTATATGCCAAGGGTATTAGTTGAAACTGGATTTGTTTCTAATCCTACAGAAGGGAATATTTTAAATTCTGAAGAAGGACAAAATGATATTGCTAAAGCTATTGCAGAAGCTATCTTAAGTTACAAAAACGAATATTTTGGTTCAGGAATTCCTGAGTTGGCTGATGCAAGACCCGCAAAAGATACTTCAACCCCAAAGAAACCTAAAGCAGATCCTGTTGTACCTGTTAAGAATGCGCCAAAAGGTACTTTTTTTAAAGTACAGCTTATTGCCAGTATTAAAAAAACAACTTTAGATCCTAAAAACTTTAAAGGACTGAAAAATGTAACGATGCTTTACGAGAATAATATTTATAAATATTTCTATCAGGAAACATCAGATTACCAAGCTGCCCAAAAATATTTGCAAGAGGCTAAAAGTAAAGGATATGGAGCTTCATTTTTGGTAGCTACCAAAGATGGTGAAAAAATCAGTATTCAGGACGCCACTAAATAATAGCCACAAGTTCGAATATTTATATTAATTTTGTACAAACACTTAGAATTTTGAAACTAACAAGAGAAATTAAAACGGCTATTCTAGTCATCGCGTCAATTTTATTATTTATTTGGGGCTACAGTTTTTTAAAAGGCAAAGACCTTTTTACAAATTATAAAACATTATATGTCGAATATGATAATGTTGAAGATTTGTCGCAGTCTGCACCCGTAACTTTAAACGGGCTAGCGATTGGAAAAGTAACTAAAATTACAATCAACGAAACTACAGGGAAATTAATGGTAGAACTTCAGTTAAAAACTGATTTCCCAATTTCCAAAACAAGTACCGCAGCTTTATATTCACCAAGTTTAATTGGAGGGAAACAGATTAAAATTATACCAAATCTGGCTGATAAAGAACTTGCGGCTGAGGGGCAAACATTAGCTCCTGCTGTTGAATTGGGTTTAACTGAATCTTTAGGAGGTAAAATTGAGCCAATTGAGGCAAAATTAAATTTAATGCTTGCTAATATAAATACTTTGGTTGCCGGATTAAATAATGTTCTTGATAAAAAAGGACAGGAAGATCTTAAAAAATCATTGGCAGAATTGAGTCAGACAATGGAGCAATTTCATAAAGCATCAGGAAGCATCAATTCTATTTTAGATACTAATAAGGCTCAAATAAACGGAGCTGTTACTAACTTCAATAAGATGTCGAGTAACTTCAATAAAATATCTGATTCTTTAAATAAAGCTGATTTAGGAAAAACAGTTAGAAACCTAAACCAGACTTTAGCAAAAATCGATGGCATTATGACTAACCTGAATTCAGGAAAAGGTACTGCGGGTAAATTATTGAATGATGATGCTTTGTATAATAATTTAGCCAAGACTTCAAAAGAGCTTGAATTATTATTGCAGGATGTTCGACTTTATCCAACACGTTATGTAAATGTTTCTCTTTTTGGAAAGAAAAACAAACCATACGTTGCTCCAGCTGAAGATGCAAATACAACTGACAAAAAATAATTAGAATGAGTTATTTAGATAATATTTTGTTTGCTATACTTCTGATAGCTGGTTTTGGTTTTTTTGCGTCAAGCATAAAAAAAATCATCAGAAACATAAATCTGGGAGTAGATGTAGATCGAAAAGACAATCCGAAGGCACGTTGGGCAAATATGGCTTTGATTGCTCTTGGGCAGTCAAAAATGGTGAAACGCCCTGTTGCCGGAATACTTCATATCTTTGTATATGTTGGATTTGTAATTATTAATATTGAATTACTTGAAATCATTATTGATGGTTTAGCAGGAACTCACAGAATTTTTGCACCATATTTGGGAGTAGTTTATGATGTGTTAATTGCTTCATTTGAAATATTAGCATTTCTTGTGATTTTTGCAGTTACTGTTTTCTGGATTCGAAGAAATATTATTAGATTAAACCGTTTTATACATTCAGATTTAAAAGGGTTTCCAAAAAGTGATGCTAATTATATTTTGTATTTTGAAACAGTCCTGATGATTTTGTTTTTGTTGATGAATGCTTCTGATCTGCATTTGCAGAATGTTCCAGGAGGAGTTTTTCATAAAGCAGGAGCTTTTCCGATCAGTCAATTTATAGCACCAGTCTTTAATGGACTTTCAAATGAATTAGTTGTCCTTTTATTCGAAGTATTTTGGTGGCTTCATATTGCAGGTATTTTAGTTTTTATGAACTATCTATACTTCTCAAAGCATTTGCATATTCTTTTGGCTTTTCCAAATACCTATTTTGCAGATTTAAATCCGAAAGGGAAATTTGATAATTTAGAATCAGTTACTAAAGAAGTTAAGTTGATGATGGATCCAAATGCTGATCCGTTTGCAGCAGCTCCGGTTGATGAAAACGCTGCTCCGAGTAAGTTTGGTGCAAGCGATGTTCAGGATCTAAACTGGGTTCAGTTATTAAATGCTTACACATGTACAGAATGTGGGCGTTGTACATCAGCCTGTCCGGCAAATCAAACAGGAAAAAAATTGTCTCCTCGTAAAATTATGATGGATACAAGAGATCGTTTGCAGGAAGTTGGTAAAAACATTGATGCCAATAAAGGTGTTTTTGTTCCGGATAATAAAACGTTATTAAACGATTATATTACACCAGAAGAATTATGGGCTTGTACTTCTTGTAACGCTTGCGTTGAAGAATGTCCAGTAAATATCAGTCCGCTGTCTATTATTATGGATATGCGTCGTTATTTGGTGATGGAACAAAGTGCTGCTCCAATGTCATTGAATGCCATGATGACCAATATTGAGAATAATGGTGCGCCTTGGCAATACAATCAACAAGACAGATTGAACTGGAAAAACGAGAATTAGAAGTAAGGTTTAATTGGTTATTTGTTTAACCGTTTAATCGAGTAAAATATTTGAGGTTTTTAGTGGGTTATAGCAGAGAGAGTGCAATTAACCAATTTAACGATTAACCGATTTAACAACAAAAGAAGATGTCAGAAAGTTTAGTAGTGCCAACAATGGCTGAAATGTTAGCCGAAGGAAAACAACCAGAAGTTTTATTTTGGGTAGGTTGCGCAGGAAGTTTTGATGATAGAGCAAAAAAAATTACTAAAGCATTTGTACGTATTTTAAACCGTACCAATGTTTCTTTTGCAGTTTTAGGAACAGAAGAGAGTTGTACCGGAGATCCTGCAAAACGTGCTGGAAATGAATTTTTATTTCAAATGCAGGCCATGATGAATATCGAGGTTTTAAATGCGTATGAGGCAAAAAAGATTGTTACAGCTTGTCCGCATTGTTTTAATACTTTAAAAAATGAATATCCTGAATTAGGAGGTCAATATGATGTAATTCATCATACGGAGTTTTTAAAGTCATTAATTGATGATGGAAGATTGACTGTTGAAGGTGGTCAGTTTAAAGGAAAAAAAATCACTTTTCACGATCCTTGTTATTTAGGAAGAGCGAATAAAGTATATGAAGCTCCAAGAGATTTAATTCAAAAGCTAGATGTTGAGTTAGTCGAAATGAAACGTTCTAAAGCAAACGGATTATGTTGTGGGGCTGGTGGGGCACAAATGTTTAAAGATGCTGAACCAGGAAACAAAGAAGTAAATGTTTTGCGTACGGAAGATGCCTTAGAAGTTAAACCAGATATTATTGCAGCGGGTTGTCCGTTCTGTAATACGATGTTGACAGATGGAATTAAACATCAGGAAAAAGAAGGTCAGGTTAAGGTAATGGATATTGCTGAGTTAATCGCAAACGCACAAGATTTGTAATATGAAGAAAATACTATTGTTAATTGTTCTGTTTTGTAATGTTGTTGCCTATTCTCAAGATGCTTTGGATATTATTGCAAAAGAAACATGCGAATGTTTGGAAGCGAAGAAGGTTAAATCTGCTAATTTTACTGGAGAGGAATTAAAAGCCGCGGTTGGATTGTGTATGATTAAAAGTTACTCTGATCACAGTGCTGAGTTTAAAGGTTCTGAAAAAGTAAGCTTTTCTGATAAGGAAGGAATGACAAAATTAGGACAAAATGTGGGTATAAAAATGCTCGAACTTTGTCCAACTATGATTTTGGAATTAGGAAAAGATGCTATTGATGAAGAGCCACCAGTACAGGAGGAAGATCCTACCCTTTCGGGAGAAGTGGTTGACATTAAATGGGAACAATTTGTAACTTTACAGTTAAAAGATCAAACAGGCAGAAATTATAATCTTCTTTTGCTAGATGCTTTTGATACGGCTTCTTTATTGACCAATAATGAAGTAAAGAAAAAAGATAAACTTAAAGTAAGTTATTCAGAAATTGAATTATTTGATTCAAAAGCAAAGGAATTTAGATATTTTAAAATCCTTACCAAAATAGAGAAACAGTAATACTGAGAATCTAAGTTTCAAAGTCATTAAGCCTTTAATCTGACTTGAAACAAATTAAACTAAAAGAAAAAATAAGATGTATATACCTTTTGAAAATTTACCTGGTGAATCCAGAGTTTGGATTTATCAATCAAACAGAAAGTTTTCTGAGGAAGAATTTTCTGAAATTGAAACTGACCTAAAAGCTTTTGTTGAAGAATGGGCAGCACATGGAACAAGTTTAGAAGCTTCGTATTTATTGAAATACAACCGATTCATTATTTTGGCTGTAAATCAGGAAGTACAAGCGGCGACAGGATGTTCTATCGATAGTTCTGTAGAATTTATTCAAAGCTTGGAGAAAAAGTACAATGTTGATTTATTAGATAAAATGAACGTAACTTTTAAAAATGGTGAGCATATCGCACACAAAACATTAATTGATTTCAAGAAAATGGTTAAAGATAAATCGGTTTCTGAGAATACGATTGTTTTTAATAATTTGGTAAACAATATCGAAGAATTCAACGAATCTTGGGAAGTTGCTGCGGCAGATAGCTGGCATAGCAGATTTTTCTAAGAGAAATTTAAAAATATTTGAAAAGGCATAAAATTTAGATTTTATGCCTTTTTTTGTTTAATGTGAATTGTTAAGGTTTCAGGTTTGCCAGAATTTGTCAGGTTGACAAGATTGAGAAAACCTTGTTCTTATGAAAATAAAAATCTCTAATCTAGCCCCGATGGGAGCGATATCCTTTTGTGCCGGGGTTCGGCATAAAAGATATAGTGGACAGCGGGACAGGTCGTTATTTTGAAAATGAATTTTCTGCTCCTGTTAAAAATTATAGAAGAAAATTTCGGTTCATAATTCAGAATCGCAGCACATAAAATATCATGTAATCTAAAACACTAATAATCTGATGCTTCTAAGATTCACAAAAATCTAACATTTTAAATACCTGAATAAACGTGATTTTTGAGTACTTTCGTAGTATTAAATTTAATACATGAAAATAGCAATAGTTTGTTATCCGACATTTGGTGGTAGTGGGGTTGTAGCCACAGAATTAGGCCTCGAATTAGCCAGACGCGGACACGAAATCCATTTTATTACCTACAGTCAGCCGGTTAGACTGGCACTTTTAAATCCTAATGTTCATTATCACGAAGTAAACGTTCCTGAATATCCTCTTTTCCATTATCAGCCATACGAATTGGCTTTATCTAGCAAATTGGTTGATATGGTAAAATTGTATAATATAGAAGTGCTTCATGTTCATTATGCAATTCCACACGCGTATGCAGGCTATATGGCCAAGCAAATGCTGAAAAACGAAGGAATTAATCTTCCGATGATTACAACGCTTCACGGAACCGATATTACATTGGTGGGGAATCACCCGTTTTATAAACCAGCTGTAACTTTTAGTATTAATAAATCAGATTATGTGACTTCGGTTTCGCAGAGTTTGAAAGATGATACGTTGAAATTATTCAAAATCAAGAATAAAATAAAGGTAATCCCGAATTTTATTGAGCTGGATAAAGTGAAAAAAGATCCAACTGCTCCATGTCATCGTAATGTTATGGCGAAAGAAAATGAGCGTATTATAACTCATATCAGTAACTTTAGAAAAGTAAAACGTATTCCGGATATCATTAAAATTTTCTATAATATTCAGAAAGTGATGCCAGCTAAATTGATGATGGTTGGTGACGGTCCTGAAAAAGAAAAAGCGGAAGTTTTGTGCATGGAATTAGGGATTTACGACAAAGTAATTTTCTTTGGAAATAGTAATGAAATCGATAAAATTTTGTGTCTGACTGATTTGTTTTTACTTCCGTCAGAAACAGAAAGTTTTGGTTTGGCTGCTTTAGAAGCAATGGCCTGTGGAGTTCCAGTTATTTCGAGTAATTCGGGAGGTTTGCCAGAGGTTAATTTTGATGGTGTTTCCGGATATTTGAGCAACGTGGGAAATGTAGAGGAAATGGCTGCAAATGCAATTAAAATTTTGGAAAGTGATGAAGTTTTAAATCAGTTTAAAGTGAATGCTCTTGAAGTTGCGAAGAAATTTGATATCAAAAATATACTTCCAATATACGAAGCTTTGTATCAAAGAGCAATTGACGATTATAAAGATTAGAAACATTAATTTTAAAATAACGTAAATGAAAAAAGTAATTTTGGTTTTAGCAGTTTTTGTTTTAATTTCTTGTGGTGCAAAAAAAACATCAGATTCAAGTGCATTATATGAAGTTTTAACAACGCAATCTGACGGTGGTGGAAATATCAAATTTTATGAGATTTTGACAGAGCCCAATGAGATCAAAATGCTGGAAAATGATCCGCTATTGGCTGATAAGATGAAACAGGATGATATTACCAATTCGAACTATGTTATTTTGAACATGGGAGAAAAAAATACTGGAGGTTATTCTATTGGAGTTGAGAAAGTAGAAGAAACGGATAAAAATATAATTATTACTGTAAAAGAAAATAGTCCGGCTCCTGATGCTATGACGATGCAAGTAATTACTTATCCTTATACCGTTGTAAAAATACATTCTAAAAAAGAGATTATAATTAAATAGCCATTGACCAGTGAGCAAATAAAAAAAACCTGTCGTAATTAAAGCGACAGGTTTTCTTTTACAATTATTTTTTAATTTTTATTTTAGAATTTGAATTTGATTCCTAAACCAACATCAAATCCAAAGTTGTCATCATCATAATATCCTGAACCAATTTCTGGTCTTGCATCTAATGATAATAAAATTGGCACTTCTTTAAAACCGTATTCAATACCAATATCTCCTGCAGCAAAAACGTAAGTTCCGCTATCATTGTATTTTACATTATTGTTGTAGTAATCGTGGTCCCAGGCTGCGATACCACCACCAACACCAGCGTACCAGTTAAAACCTCCGTCGATGTTCCAAACCCATTGGTAAAGAGCAACTCCTTTAACGGCATCAACATCACTGCTGTTTCTCCATCCTAAATCGAACTCAAGTCTGTTTTTGTCGTTTAGACCTCTTTGGTATGATACTTCACCACCAAAACCATTATTGTCTCCTAAACGTAATCCAAGAGCATTTTTTGCGATGTCTTGTGCTTGAGCCGTGAACGCTAAACCTAATAGCATAATGGCAGATAAAATAACTTTTTTCATAAAAATGTGAATATTAATTTTTTTCAAATGTATAATTAGACTCGTCTATACAACGTATAATATTTTTGAAAATTGTTATAGAATTCACATTTTTAAATGCTTTTAAGTAATGTTTAGAGTGGTTAAAGGTCAATAAAACCGGTAACTAACTCGTTTTGAAGTGGTTATTTCCTAATAACCATTGAAGTGATTAATTGAGAGGTGATAATGTCTTCCATTTCGAATAGGTTTTCTTCTTCTTCCATTAAATTGGAGTCTGCATATGAAAATAATTTCCATCGTTTTTTATGATATTCCAGTGCAGTTAAATTTTCTATCCAGTCGCCTGAGTTAAGATAAAGAGTAGATCCGTGTTTATTTTCTTTTGTGATAATCTTTGGTTCGTGAATATGACCGCAAATTACATAATCGTAATTTTTTTCGATAGCGAGATCGGTTGCGGTAGTTTCGAAATCAGAGATAAACTTAACGGCTTTCTTTACACTTGCCTTTATTCTTTTTGAAAAAGAGTAAGGCTCACGGCCTAGTTTGGCTAAGCACCAATTGGCAAATCGATTGGAGAGAATAAGGTAATCATAACCTAAACCGCCTAGTTTTGCAATCCATTTTGAATGTTGAACCGAAGCATCAAAGACATCTCCATGAAAAATCCATGCTTTTTTGTTGTCTAATTCGAGTACTAATTTATCGACCAAAGAAAAATTTCCCATATTCATATCGCTGAATTTCCGAAGAATTTCATCGTGATTTCCAGTAATATAATACACTTTTGTGCCTTTTGAAGCCATTCCGATAATGCGCTGAATGACTCTTAAATGGGCTTTTGGGAAATAAGATTTACGGAATTGCCAAGCATCAATGATATCTCCGTTTAGAACTAATGTTTTGGGTTTAATGCTTGATAAATAGTTGTTTAGTTCTTTGGCGTGACTTCCATAGGTTCCCAAATGAACATCTGAAAGTACAACCAATTCAACATTTCTTTTTTTCAATTTTTCCTGATTTGAAGTTTAGCAAATAAAAGAAAATTGGGTGTTTTTTATTTTATCAAAAGGTTATCAATTTGGCTTCAATTTTAACAAATTATGATTTTTGAACTACTTAACGTTTAGTTAATAATACCAGTTTTAAATTTTTTAATTTAATTCATAAAACTTACATTTGCTCAAAACAAATTACAATGGCAGGAAATAGCTACGGCACACTATATAAAGTTACAACATTTGGAGAATCTCATGGTGAAGCTTTAGGCGGAATTATAGATGGATGTCCATCAGGAATACAACTTGATTTAGAAGCGATTGAAGTTGAAATGTCTCGAAGAAAACCAGGACAATCAGCAATTGTAACCCAAAGAAAAGAACCAGATGCAGTGCAGTTTTTATCTGGGATTTTTGAAGGTAAAACTACCGGAACTCCGATTGGTTTTATTATCCCGAATACCAATCAAAAATCAGACGATTATTCTCATATAAAAGATAACTACAGACCAAGCCACGCTGATTACGTATACGATCAGAAGTACGGTTTTCGCGATTATCGCGGTGGTGGAAGAAGTTCTGCACGTGAAACAGCAAGCAGAGTAGTGGCAGGTGCCATTGCCAAACAAATGCTGCCTGAAATTAAAATTAATGCTTACGTTTCGTCTGTTGGTCCAATTCATTTAGATACACCTTATCAGGATTTGGATTTTTCGAAAATCGAAAGCAATCCTGTTCGTTGTCCTGATGAAAAATCAGCTGCGATTATGGAAGAATATATCCGTGACATTCGCAAACAGGGCGATACTGTTGGAGGAGTCGTTTCGTGCGTAATTCAGAATGTACCGGTTGGTTTAGGCGAACCTGTTTTTGATAAATTACATGCAGAGCTTGGAAAAGCAATGCTTTCAATCAATGCCGTAAAAGGATTTGAATACGGAAGTGGTTTCTCTGGATCTGAAATGAAAGGAAGCGAACACAACGATTTATACAATCCTGACGGAACTACAAAAACAAATCTTTCTGGCGGAATTCAGGGTGGAATAAGTAACGGAATGGATATTTATTTCAGAGTAGCTTTTAAACCTGTTGCAACTATCATGCAGACTCAGGATTCATTAGATAATAAAGGAAATATTACACCAATGACGGGTAAAGGTCGTCATGATCCATGTGTAGTACCTCGCGCAGTGCCTATTGTTGAAGCAATGGCAGCGATTGTTTTGGCTGATTTTTATTTGATCAACAAAACATATTAATAAAAGTTAAGGCAGTGAGGGTCTTAATATTTTAATTTAAAACAAACAAATTAATGCAAGTTACAGAAACTAAAAAAAAATCATTTCTTTCAGGATTAACAGGGCAGATTATAATTGCAATGGTTCTTGGAGCAACTTTAGGAATTATATTGCACAATTATATTTCGCCTGAGGCAGCACAGTCTTTTAGTAATAAAATAAAAATGCTGGCTACCATTTTTATCCGTTTGGTACAGATGATTATTTCTCCTTTGGTGTTTACCACTTTAGTAGTAGGAATTGCAAAACTTGGTGATGTAAAAACGGTTGGAAGAATTGGAGGAAAAGCACTCGGATGGTTTTTTACTGCTTCATTTATATCCTTATTAATTGGCTTGTTTTATGTTAATGTTTTAGAGCCCGGAGTTGGTCTAAAATTAGGAAATGTTGATATGGCTGCCGCTTCAGAAGTAACAGCTAAAACAACAAAGCTTTCTGTTGAGAATTTTGTAGAGCACATTGTTCCTAAAAGTCTTTTTGAGGCTATGGCAACCAATGAAATTTTACAAATTGTAATATTTTCTATCTTTTTCGGATTAGCAGCAGCCTCTTTAGGAAGTAGTGTAAAACCGGTAATTAATGCATTAGATAAAGCTTCGCATATTGTTTTGAAAATGGTAAATTATGTAATGAACTTCGCTCCAATTGGCGTTTTTGGAGCCATTGCCGGAGTATTTGCTATTAGAGATGCAGAAGAATTAGTACTTACTTATTTCAAGTTTTTCGGATCGTTCTTAATTGGAATAAGTACGTTGTGGGTTCTTTTAATTGCAATTGGATATATTTTCTTAAAAGGAAGAATGACGGAATTATTAAGACGTATTATTGGGCCATTAGCGATTGCTTTTGGAACAACAAGTAGCGAGGCTGTTTTTCCAAAATTAACAGAGGAGTTGGAACAATTTGGTGTAAAAGATAAAATAGTATCTTTTATGTTGCCACTTGGATATTCATTTAATCTGGATGGAAGTATGATGTACATGACTTTTGCCAGTATTTTTATCGCCCAATTTTATGGTGTTCATTTAGATTTGGGAACGCAAATGGTAATGCTTTTGGTTTTAATGTTAACAAGTAAAGGAATTGCCGGAGTACCGAGAGCAAGTTTAGTTGTTGTTGCTGCAACCTGCGGAATGTTTGACATTCCAGTTGAAGGAATTGCGTTAATTTTGCCAATTGACCATTTTTGCGATATGTTCAGAAGTGCAACCAATGTTTTAGGAAATGCCTTGGCAACATCAGTTGTAGGACAATGGGAATCTGATAAGGAACAAGAGATAAATCTAGAATTATAAACCAGAAAGTATTTACTTATTTACTTGATTTAGATTAGATTAAATAGATAAAAAAATAAGGGAAAGCTGTATTTTTAACTGGAATACAGCTTTTTTTTATTTTTAAGTGTATATTTGAGAAAATTAGCCATTTATGCCCCGAATGCGGATTTTTCTTTTACTTATAATAATGCTGAATTGTTTTGTCAATTCGGCAACTGCGCAGGCTGAGATTGTCTCCGATGCTAGAATAAATAGACTCGTTAACCAGGCCTGGGAAGATTTTAAAGACTCTAATTTTGAAAAATCATTAATTACTTCACGTGTTGCTTTGAATTATGCAACAACCTCAAAGAATAACTATTTAATTGCGAAAGCGTACAAAATTATTGCAGGAAACTACAATGAGCTGTCAGAGTTTGATAAGGCAATTTTTTTCTACAATAAGAGTTTAACATACGCCAATAAAACCGACAACGACTCTATAAAGTACAGCCTTCATAATAATCTTGGAAATATATATTGTTTTGAAAAAAAACAATTTGATAAAGGAATTGGCTATTATAAAAAATCAATTGCATACAGCTTAAAAATCAATGATCTAAGTCAGGTTTATTTTACGAATGTTAATATTGCCTGGGCTTATTTTGATGTTGGTAAATTTAAAGAAGGTTATCCTTATTTAAAGTTTATCGGTAATAATTTTGAAAAATATGGGGACAAATCTACAGAGATTGTTGTTAACATGCTTAACGGAATGTATTCCAGTTATCGAAATGAAAATGATACGGCCAATGCCTATTTTATAAGCGCCATTTATGCAGGGAAAAATAGTGAAGAACGTTCGGATTTGTCTTATGCTCATCTCGAATATTCAAAATTTCTAACTAAAATAAAGAAGTATAAGGAAGCCTACGAAAATCTTACTGCATTCAATCAGATTACTGAAGAATTATACAGTCAGGAAAAGCTTAAAAAGGCTTCAATTGCTGGTTTTAATCTTGAATTAGATGAATATAAAAGACAAATTGATAAAATTGAAAATGAAAAAATTTCTCAATACCAAAGTCTTAAAAAATCCCGAATTATTGTAATTCTCTTTGTCTTAATTTCTCTTATTCTGTTATTTCTTATTATTACATTAGTTAAAAATATCAGATTCAAGAAAAAACACAATTTAGAGCTTATACAGGCAAAAGAAATTGCAGAAGAAGCCTCTTTACTCAAAACACAATTTATTTCGACTATAAGCCATGAATTGCGTACTCCTTTGTATGGTGTTGTGGGTATAACAAATATGCTGCTTGAAGAACATAAAGAATTGTCGCAAAGCCAGCATTTGAGTTCACTGAAATTTTCTGCTCGCTATTTGTTGTCACTGGTAAATGATATTTTGCAGATTAATAAAATTGAAGAAAATAAAGTTGTTCTGGAAAATCTGACCTTCAATATATCAGATGAAATTACAATGATTAAAAATTCGCTCTCTTTTCTTTCACAAAAAAACAACAATAAAATCAAGGTTTTTATTGATCCCGATATCCCTGAATATTTAATTGGTGATAAATTGAGGCTGGCTCAGATTTTAATGAATTTGGTTAGTAATGCTTTGAAATTTACCAAGGACGGAGAAGTAGAGATAATTGTAAATCGCACTAATGTAGAAGGGAAGCTTCATTTCTTAGAGTTTCATATAAAGGACAATGGTGTTGGAATCGCAGTTGTGGATCAGAGTAAAATTTTTGAAAAATTTGTTCAGGTTGGAAGAAAAGATGAAGATTATCAGGGAACTGGTTTAGGATTGAGTATCGTAAAAAGACTTTTAGGTCTTTTTGGAAGTACGATTAATCTGGAAAGTGACATAGGAGCAGGAACATCATTTTCATTTATAATTCCGTTTGAACATGATCCACAAAAAACGAAAGACATTATAGATGAAATTGAAGTAGACCTGACATCAAATGAAGTTTATAAAATTTTAATTGTTGAAGATAATCTCATTAATCAGCTGGTTACAAAGAAGATTATTGAGAAAAACAACTATATATGTAAAGTGGTCGATGATGGTTTTGCAGCGCTTGATATCATTGAAAAAGAGAATTTTGACCTAATTTTAATGGACATTAATATGCCTTTGATGAACGGATTTGAAACAACAAAACGAATTCGTTTAAAAGAAGTGAAAACACCTATAGTAGCTTTAACTGCTTTTGATAAAGACGAAATAACAGACGAAGCTATTTCATCTGGAATTAACGATATTATAGTAAAGCCCTTTGAGCCGGTGAAATTATTTAAAATTATTAGTTACTTAATACAAGAAGCAAAAAACGTTGGTTAATACCAACGTTTTTTATTTTGCTTAGAGGCATTTGATTTTCTTGATTTATGAGCACCGCCGCTTCGGTTTGAATTTTTAGGTTTTTCCGGAGTTGCTTCCGGACTTCCTGAATGCCACGGATAAGGATGGTCTGTAATTGTTTTTACATCGACTTTAATTAGTTTTTGTATGTCTTTCCAGTACGGTTGTTCGTCTTTACCACAAAATGAAATTGCAACACCGCCATTTCCTGCACGTCCTGTTCTACCAATACGGTGAACATAAGTTTCAGGAATATTAGGCAAATCAAAGTTAATTACAAAAGGCAACTGATCAATGTCAATTCCTCTGGCTGCAATATCTGTAGCAACCAAAACACCAACTTCTTTATTTTTAAAAGCATCCAAAACACGTTGTCTTGCATTTTGAGATTTATCACCATGAATGGCTTCTGCGGGAATATCTTTTTTACGAAGTGCTTTTACAACATTATCTGCTCCATGTTTTGTTCTTGAAAAAACCAATACATTAGACAGATTTTCATTTTTAATTAAATGATATAGTAAGTTTCTTTTTTCTGTTTTTTCGACAAAATAAACGCGTTGCTCTACCGTTTCTGCAGTTGATGAAACTGGTGATACTTCAACTTTTGCAGGATCTTGCAAAAACATTTCAGCCAGTTCACGAATCGCAATTGGCATTGTTGCAGAGAATAATAAAGTCTGACGATTTTTAGGAGTTAGTTTTACGATCTTTTTTACATCGTTTATAAAACCCATATCCAGCATTTGATCGGCTTCATCTAAGACCAAAGTGTGCAAATGGTCCAAATCAATAAATCCTTGTTTTTGCAAATCCAACAATCTTCCTGGTGTCGCTACCAGAATGTCAACGCCATTTTTTAAAGTGTCAACCTGTGGATTTTGAGAAACGCCACCAAAAATAGTCAATTGAGTTAAATTGGTGTATTTTGCATAAGTGTCAAAACTTTGTCCTATCTGAACTGCTAATTCACGTGTTGGTGTAACTATAAGAGCACGAATTTGTTTGGCTTTTTTTGAAGAACCAACAATTCGGTGTAACTGATGTATGATTGGAATAGCAAATGCAGCCGTTTTTCCGGTACCTGTTTGCGCACAGCCAATTAAATCTCTTCCGGCCAAAACGATCGGAATAGATTGTTCCTGAATAGGAGTGGGGTTTAGGTAGCCTTCTTCAAATACGGCTTTTTGTATACTTTTTGAAAGTGATAAATCTTCGAATAACATATCTTAAGTGTTAAGATTTTAGTTTAAAGTACTAAAATTCTGTGCAAAGATAGGTTTATTCAGCCAATCGTTTATTTGAATTGCAGTTTATTTGGCAAATGAACTATTTTTCAACATTTAAACTTTAGGTCAAAATTATATTTTTTCGTTATTTGCTTTAATGAAATCAGTTACTAAATAGCCAATTAATTTTCCTATTAAATGGTTGTTAGGCGAATCGTCTAAATCTGGAGCGCCTTCGCAAATATGCAAATAAGTAGCATTTTTATGTTGTCCAAAAAAGGATACAAACTGGCGTAATTCTTCTACAGAAAATCCGCTAATAGTCATAGCGCTACTGGCGATATTCGGAATGGCATCCAAATCGATTTCAATTCCAAATGAGTCATTTTTTATAAATTCTAAGGCCATAATCATTTCCTTATTGAATTCTTTTTCTTTTCGAATATTAACACTATCGTAAGTGTTATAGCGAACGCGATCTTCTAATTTTTTAATAATGTCAAGAACGCTTTTTGAAGTATAATTTTCATGCAGGCCAAAAATAAAATATTTCTTAAGGAAACCCTCTTCATAAGCATAAGAGAAACCGTTCCCACTGTGGCGTCCTTCTAAAATTCTAAAATCAGAATGCGCATCAAAATTAATGGCATTTATAGGTTTTCCTTTGGCTAAAGCCGAACCTTTTATATTACCGTAGGCATTATTGTGGCCTCCTCCAATAATAATAGGAGTTTTTCCTGCTTTAACAATGGTAAAAATAATATGAGAAACTTCTTTGTCAATTTTCTCTACTAACTGACTCAATTTAGAACGGTCGTCAATGTCATTAAAATCAAGATTTTCAACATCGCGCATTTCTTCTTCAACATTTATTTGTCCCAAAATAATAATTTGGCTGCCTTTACAAAAGCGGTTATGCTGGATGTTGGCAATACTTTTTATGGCAGACTGCCATGCCGATGCCGCTCCGGGTCTACCATAATTAGCGCGCACACCAATATCTTCCGGAATTCCCAAAAGCACGTATTTAGCTTCGCTTTCCTTTAAAAAAGTAAGTTTGTCAGCACCTTTTGGAATGATAATCATCTTTTCTCCAAACTTTATTTCACCACTTCGGTGATTTGTGACTTTTGCTAAATCATTAACAGTAAAAGGAATTAATTTCTCCATAAAAAAAAAATATTGTCCAAAAATAATATAATTGTATTAACTTACGTTATTAGGTTATATTAATTCTTAAATTTACTTTTAAAGAAAATTATTTAAATATGGAAAACCCAAAGAACAACAACTCAAGTCTAAAAGCGGTAATCGCAGTTTTAGCAGTCCTACTTATCGGTAGCTTAGTGTATATTTTTAAATTGTCTTCTGACACAGAAGTGGTTAAGACAGAACTTACAAGTACCATGACAGAAAAAGAATCTGTTATGAAAGATTTGCAAGAATTGAAAGCAACTTATGATGCTGCCATTGCTGAAAACACTTCAATGTCTGATGAATTAATTCAGGAAAGAGACAAAGTAGTAGCGTTGATGGATGATTTGAATAAATCTAAAGGAGATGTATCTAAATACAGATCTCAGGTTCAGGCAATGCAAGGTAAAATGAAAACTTTAGTTGCTGAAAACGATGAATTGAAAAAACAAAATGGTGTTTTAACAGTTCAGAGAGATAGTACTATTGTGGTTTTAGGAGAATCTAAAAAATACAACGAAGTATTAGTTGGTCAAAACGAAGAATTGGCAAAAACTGTTGAAAAAGGTTCTAAATTATCAGTTTTAAATACTAAAACTATTGCTTATAAAGTAAAAAGTTCTGGTAAACAAATTGAAACAGATAAAGCAAGCCGTGCTGATGTTTTGAAAGTAAGTTTTACAATTGCTGAAAATTCGATTGCTAAATCTGGAGACAAAACATATTACGTACAGGTTATCGATAGCAAAAACAATGTTTTAGGTGATAAAAAAACAGAGAGTTTTGGAGATGAATCTTTAACTTACAGTTTTAAAACTACTGTAAAATATGAAAATAAAACAGTTCAGGTTTCTGAAGATTTACTTGGTAAAAATTTCGAAAAAGGTACTTATTTTATTAATGTTTTTGATAACAATGAGTTGGTTTCTAAAACTAGTTTCAACTTAAGATAATATTGCCAGAGGATAATACCACTAAAATATTAAAGGTCTGTGATTTCACAGACCTTTTTTTATATAATAGAATTTTAAAATTTAGTTTAGAATTTTACCCTCCAGAAAAACACTTTCAATTAAATTACTGCCAAAAGCATAAGGAATCTGGTAATATGATGAAATTGGTTTTGTCAGGATTAAATTTGCTTTTTTTCCTTTTGTAATACTTCCATGAGTTTCAGACAGTCCCATTGCATAAGCGCCGTTTATAGTGGCCGCGTTGATCGCTTCTTCCGGAGTCATTTTCATTTTGATACACGCTGTTGCAACAACAAAATTCATGTTTCCTGATGGAGTAGAACCAGGATTAAAATCTGTAGCCAAAGCTAAAGGAAGACCTGCTTTTATCATTTCGCGGGCAGGAGTATATGGGATGCTTAAAAAATACGAGCATGAAGGTAACGCTACAGGCATTGTTTCAGTGCTTTTTAAAGCTTCGATGTCTTCTGGGTTCATAATTTCGAGATGATCTACAGAAAGGGCTTTAAATTTGATTCCAGCCTGAATTCCTCCAATGGAATTGAATTGATTCACGTGAATTTTTGGCTTTAAGCCGAATTGGATTCCAGCTTCCATAATTTTTTCCGTTTCTTCAACAGAGAAATAACCTGTTTCACAAAAAACATCAATATAATCTGCTAGTTTGTTTTGAGCTATTTCCGGAAGCATTTTTGTTATAATTTCATCAATATAACCTTGCTTGTTTTCTTTGAAATGAAGCGGGAAAGCATGAGCTCCTAAAAAAGTAGCTTTCACTGTAATTGGATAATTTTCTGCCAGTTTTTTAATAACGCGCAACATTTTTAATTCTCCTTCAACAGTAAGTCCGTAACCTGATTTTATTTCGACAGCTCCGGTTCCTAAATGCATCACTTCTTCTAAGCGTACTTTCGATTGTTCATAAATTTCTTCTTCAGAGGTTTCGTTTAGTTTTTTAGCCGAGTTTAAAATTCCACCACCACGATTCGCAATTTCTTCATAGGTAAAACCGTTGATTCTGTCGACAAATTCCTGTTCGCGATTTCCTGCATACACAATATGCGTATGACTGTCGCACCAGGAAGGTAAAACAATACGGCCAGTTGCGTCAATAATTTTTTCAGCTTTGATTTCAGGGAGATTTTCCATTGCTCCAAAATCTTCAATCAAATTGTCTTTTAAAATTAAAAACGCATTTTTAATAGTTGGAAGAATGGCCATTTCAGCCCCTGAAACTTTAGAAATGGAAGATTCACGAACCTGAAGCAGTTCTTTTATATTGGTAATTAATGTGATCATTAAAATTGATTTAGTTATTTTAAGTAATGCTATAAAACACAAATTTCACAAATTATCACTAAACAATTCGTGAAATCTGTGAAATTCGTGTTTAATATTGGAATTTAAAATATTGGAATTTTGTCTAAATTATTCAGAAACTGTTATTTCAAACATTTTTTCCCAGTATTTTCCAGTTACAAATATGGTTTTAGTTGACGGATTATAGGCAATTCCGTTTAAAACCTCTGCTTCAGGATGTTTGATGAATTTGCGTAATCCTGACATATTTAAAATTCCTTCTACAGCGCCAGAAGTTGGATTTACAACAGCAATAGCATCTTTTTGCCAAACATTAGCATAAATTTTTCCATCAATATATTCCAATTCATTCAGAACCTTAATTTTTGAAGTTCCCGAATAAACATTAATATAATCAATCATTTTTTGGGTTTCAGGGTCCATTTTCCAGATTTTCTCTGTTCCGTCAGAGCGATAGATATATTTATCGTCATGTGTCATTCCCCATCCTTCAATTTCTTTATCGTAGGTAAACTTTTTTTCCAGTTTTAATGTTTTTGCATCATAGATAAAACCTGTTTTTTCCTGCCATGTTAATTGATAAATTTTACCGTTGATAAAAGTAATTCCTTCACCAAAATATTCTTTAGGAAGATCAACCTGTTTAATCACTTTTCCGGTTTTATAATCAACAGATCTAAAATAAGAATCTGCTTTTTGACCTGTACTTTCAAATAAAACACCTTCGTGAAATTCTAAACCTTCGGTAAAAGCTTTTGTATCGTGTGGATAAGTATTTACAATTTTATATTTCAATAATTTTGGTTCAACGTTTGAAGTTAATTCAATTCGTTTGGTTGCATCTGATGAATCAGATCCAAAATAAACAGTAGCTTTTAAATATTGATATCCTAGTTTTTGATCTTTTAATTCAAATTTGAATTTCCCGTCACCTTTTGTACTTCCCACTTTTTTGTCATTAACAAAGTAAGCAATGCTGTCAATTTCTTTTGTATTTGGGTTTAAAACTGCAATCGAAACGGCTTCTTGCGGTAGAAAATGTGCCGGAAAAGCAGAATCATCGATAGTAAATAAAGAATTTTCACCTTTTTTTGTATCTCCACATCCAATTAATGTGATTCCTAATAAAATGAATGCTAGGAAGTTATATTTTTTCATAGTTAAAAATTTGAATAAGCCAATATACGACGATATTTTTATAGCAACAAAGCTCTTGCAAAAATATAAAAAGATTGTATATTTGCACCGGCAAGTCCTACACGACCAGCTCCTGCAGACTCCCCCAGGATGGGAACATAGCAAGGGTACGTGGTTGAGCGGTGCGATGTAGGTCGCTTGCCATTTTTTTTTAATCTGAATTTATATTCAGATTTTTTTTTAGAATTAATTTAAATGTAGTCTTCCTTATGGAGGATTTTTTTATTTTTGGTCCTTTCGTAGAGTGTGAAGTTATATGTTAGAGATAAAATGTTTTTTAACTGCAGCATTAATTTCTATTTATGATACATCACATTTCACTTATAACATTTAACATCTAACCAGCAAATGAGTAAAGTCGTTTTAATTACAGGAGGATCTTCTGGGATTGGAAAATCTATTGGAGAATTTTTACATAAAAGAGGTTTTATCGTATACGGCACAAGTCGTAATCCTGAAAAAGTTCTTAATTCTATTTTTCCATTATTAGCTTTAGATGTTCGTAATTCAGAGTCGATTAATTCGGCCGTTGTAAAAATTATTGAAATTTCCGGACGTTTAGATGTTGTTATTAATAATGCTGGTGTTGGAATTACTGGTCCGTTAGAAGAAATTCCAATGGAAGAAATCAAAAACAATTTTGAAACTAATTTCTTTGGCCCAATTGAAGTAATGAAAGCGGTTTTACCACAAATGCGTGAACAAAAGTCGGGTTTGATTATTAATATTACTTCTATTGCAGCTTATATGGGACTGCCTTACCGAAGCGTTTACTCTGCATCTAAAGGCGCATTGGAATTAATTACAGAAGCTTTACGAATGGAAGTAAAGCAATTTGGAATTGAAATTACTAATGTGGCACCAGGAGACTTTGCAACTAACATTGCTTCAGGACGTTTTCATGCACCGGTTATTAAGGGTTCTGCTTACGAAAAAGTTTATGGAGATACCCTTGCAACGATGAATGAACATGTTGATGCAGGAAGCAATCCGAATGAAATGGCAGAGGCGATTTATAAAATCATGCAACAGAAAAATCCAAAAGTACATTATAAAGTGGGTGTCTTTATGCAGAAATTTTCAATTGTATTAAAGCGTGTGCTTCCGGATAAAGTGTACGAAAAAATGTTAATGAATCATTATAAGTTATAAAAATGGATTGGAGCAAGATTTGAAATTATTCGATCGGAATGAAAATTTCAAATTTTGCTCCTTCGTTTAAAATACCTTCTGCCTTAATAAATCCGTTATGATTTTCTACAATTCTTTTTACGATTGTTAATCCAATTCCGGTACTTTTAAGAGGTTTTGTGTGTAATGCCTGAAAGAGTCCAAATATTCTTTCACTGTAAGTTTGGTCAAACCCAATTCCGTTATCGGAAACAGTTATATTATAATATCGTGCAGTGGCGGAAAGATTATCTGAAACCAGTTCAGAACCATTTATAATTTTCCCTGTAATTGAGATAGTAAGGTTTTTATCTGGATTTGAAAATTTAAGCGAATTGCTAATTAAGTTATAAAGTAATTGTCTAAATTGAAATTGAATTATAGAAAGTGTGCCTAAATTTTTTATTTCAAAATTCACCTTTTTATTTTTTATTTCTTCTGAAAGATCTTCAATAACATCATTAACAATGGTGGTCAGGTCTTTTACTTCAAATTTTCTTTCGTCAAATTTTGTTTTAGAATAAATGAGAAGATCATTTATTAAATTTTGCATTCTGAAAGCCGAAGATCTAATTTTATAAAAAGCCTTTAAACCTTTGTCAGACAAATTTTGAATTTCGTCACGTTCGATAATATCTGTAAATAGTTGAATTTTTCTTAGTGGTTCCTGAAGATCATGGCTTGAAATATAATTGAAGGCTTCGAGCTCACTATTCATTTTTTCAAGTGAAATGTTTTTCTCGATAAGTTTTTTCTCAATATCTGACTTTTGTCTTTCGGCTTGTTGTTTTTCGCCTTCGGTTTTCTCTAGTAGTGTAGTTTTTTCTTTTAAGATAGTTTCGTTTTTAACAGCTTCTTCAATGCTGGTAAGATGAAAGGAAATCAATTCAGCAAACAGATTAAACATTTCACGAACTTTGAAAATTTTTAAGGTGTTCGGTTTAGGATCGATTGCGCATAATGTTCCAAAAAAACTTCCGTCTTTACGAATAATTGGTACTGAAATATAGCTCTGAAGACCGTACATTGCTGGAGTATGATGGTTGCTAAACTCTTCATCTTCGTTAACATTATCAATTATAACGGCTTTATGGCTTTGTCTAATTTCATGACAAATTGTTGTTTTTACTTCAAGCTCATCGCCGGGTTTTAATCCAAACGATACATTATCCTGAACGCTGCATGTTATCCAACGATCTTCAGTTACTCTCGCAACTGCAGCAAAGCCCATTCCGGTAGTCTGGCATATTACATTGAGTAAATTTGGAACTATTGAAATATTTTGAATATTGGTAACGTCCTGTTGAAAATTCTCTTCTAACACCTCTAATTTATTTATTTTCTAAAATTACACATTTTTATTGAAGCTTTTGGGTAGTTTGATATATGAACTTTGGAATTATTTTCCTTATTTTAATTTTTGAGAAATTTTAAAATTGTAATTTTGCATCGAAATTTGCGTGAGGGATAGGAGCTAACTACCGAAGTAGTGCGGATAGCCCGACCGCATGCCGACAAGAGGGCGAATACGCGCAAAGTTAGTTTTGCCCTCTTGTTGGGATGTGGGCACGCCCAAAATATATCAACACAATTAAATTTAATAAATTATGAAATTTTTTATTGACACAGCTAATTTAGCTCAAATTAAAGAAGCACAAGCTTTAGGTGTTTTAGACGGTGTAACTACAAATCCATCATTGATGGCAAAAGAAGGTATTACCGGGAAAAACAACATTTTAAAGCATTATGTTGATATCTGTAATCTTGTAGAAGGAGATGTAAGTGCTGAAGTAAATGCGTTGGATTATGATGGAATGATTAAAGAAGGTGAAGAATTAGCTGAATTGCATGATCAGATCGTAGTAAAATTGCCTATGACTAAAGAAGGGGTAATGGCTGCAAAATATTTTTCAGATAAAGGAATTAAAACAAACGTAACACTTGTTTTTTCAGCTGGACAAGCTTTATTAGCTGCAAAAGCGGGAGCAACTTATGTTTCTCCTTTTATTGGTCGTTTAGATGATGTTTCTACAGACGGTTTAAATTTAATCGAAGAGATTAGATTGATTTATGATAACTACGGATACGAAACTCAAATTTTAGCAGCTTCTGTGCGTCATACAATGCATATTGTAAATTGTGCAAAAATTGGCGCTGATGTTATGACGGGTCCACTTTCTGCAATTGCAGGATTGTTGAAACACCCTTTAACAGATATCGGATTAGCTCAATTTGTTGCTGATTTTGAAAAAGGAAATAAGTAATATATTTCAACATAATAGATAAACGCCATCTTTCTTGTGAAAGGTGGCGTTTTTTTTTCTATTTTTATTCTTATAAATAACCTACATATGAAAAAAGTACTAGTAATGTTTTTGTTTTTAGTAGCTGGTTTGCAGGTAAATGCACAAGCTAGGATTTTGAAATCAGTAAATGAAGCTGGCGATGTTGCCACTTTTGAATTAGATTGTACGGTAAAGTTTCAGACCCTAGCTAAAGGTTTGAGATATAACATTACGCGCCACGAGTTTAAAGGCCCGGAATTGAAAAATTCTTATAGATTACTTTTGGTAATGGATGGGTTTTATTCTAAAACTTTAAATAAAGAGATGACTATTTCGGCAGTTTTAAGTGACGGAACTATAATTGAAGCCAGAAAAACAATCGAAGATGATGGTTTTTTTGATGGTGCCTGTACGTTAAAAATTAAAGATCCTAAAGCGCTTTTAGAAGCCAATATAGCTAAAATTATTGTACACGCTGATAAAGATGTTGTTTATACATTATCAGAACAAAATAAGGCTATTTTTAAGAAAAATTTGAATAATATTATTACAGCTAAATAAGTTTTATAAAGTGAAATAAAAAATCCCAAATCTCAATTTTATCAATTGGAATTTGGGATTTTTTTTATTGTTTATTAGGTTTTAGTGACCTCCGCCACCGCCTTCAACGTGATTAATACCTTGTCTTTTTAATATTTTAGGACAGTAGTAACCATAGAATCCTAAATATGCAAAACCAATTAATGGAACGATGTAAGAGAAATGTGTCCATGTGATTCCAAAGATTCCTTCAGGACGAGTAAGGTCAATATCACAGATACTTCCCTGAACCAAAGGAATAACTCCTCCACCAAGAATCATCATAATTAAAAATGAAGATGCTTTTCCTGTATTTTTTCCTAAACCTGCAATCGCTAAATCGAAGATAGAAGGCCACATAATAGAAAGGAATAATCCGCCTGAAATAAAGAAGAATTTAGCAATTGAAGGATCTGGGCAAACCAAACCAATCAACATCATTAATACACCTGATATACCGAAAAGCATTAAAGTTTTTCCGGCATTTTTACCTCCCACAAAACTTACAGCGATAAATAGTAAAATCCAGATTGGATAGATGTAAAACGAAGAAACGTCATGTCCGGCAAAAATATTAGCTCCAATAATTACTCCAAACGCGATAGCCGGAACAATGAATTTTAAAGCTGTGTTTACTAAATTTGATGTATTGAAAACGTTTACTCCACCATTCCAACGACCAATCATTAAACTTCCCCAGTATAGGGCAATAAATGGCGCAATGGCATCTTCGAGAACATTGCCAAATTCGGCAGTATGAAGAAGAGCGGGTAAATTACTAATAATAGTTACTTCAGTTCCAACATAAATAAAGATTCCCAACATACCTAAATAGAGTTGAGGGTAATCAAATACGTTAAATTTTTCGTGTGCTACTTTAACTATTTCTTCCTCTTCTTTTGCAGGATCTTCAATTTTAGAGAAGTTCATGAAAATGGCTACAGCAATAAAAGCAAGACCTAAGATGATAAATGGTAATTTGATATCTTCTAATGAAAGAGAAGTTTTTTTGTTATCTCCCATTCCGAATAAAGCAATTCCTAAAAGAATAGCTCCAATAGTTGTTCCGAAAGAGTTAATTCCTCCTGCCAATGTTAGACGGTGCGCTCCTGTTGCAGGGCTTCCCATTTTAATAGCTAAAGGATTGGCTACGATTTGTTGAATCGAAAATCCTAAACCAACAGTAAACAAGGCAGTTAAGAAGAAAGGAAAACTTTCCATAGTTGCAGCTGGAATGAATAAAAAGGAACCAACAGCCGAGAGAACTAAACCTGCTGAAAGAGTTTTTTTATAGCCGAATTTTTGTAAAACATCTACTTTTAAAGAAACTAAAAAGAAGATTATTGATCCTACAAAGTATGAAACGTAGAACGCCCAGGCTACTAATTGCGATTGTACCTGTGATAAGGTAAATACTTTTTTGAATACTGGAATTAAGATGTCGTTGGCAGATCCAACAAAACCCCAAAAGAAGAAGACAATTATCAATGAGATAAATTGTCCCCACTTGGTTTGAACATTTTCTGAACTCATAATGAAATAAGGTTAATTTTTTAATTTATTGTTTTTTGAAGACCGTAAATATATTTGTTAAGTATATCAAAAAAAAATAAAAAGGCACAAATAATGTTAAATTTAAACCAACAGCATCATTTTTTCAACAATGTGTTAATTTTTACCTAGTTAGAAAATGAAAAATGAAATAGTATTTTATTCAAGAATTTTGCTTTTAACATCCTTGCTGTAGTTTCTTCCTATCGGAATGGTATAAGACTGGATCTGAATACGATTTCCTTCAATAGATTTGACCTTGTTCAGGGCGATAACATAAGATTTATGTATGCGAAGGAAACGATCTGAAGGCAATTCTTCAGACAAGGAAGTTAAAGATTTGTGTGTAATATAGGTTTTGTCTGGTGTGACAACTTTGATGTATTCTTTCATTCCTTCAACGAATAGAATTTCCTCAATATTAATTTTCATCATTTTTTTATCAACTTTAATAAAAATATGAGCGTCACCTTTCGAGGTTTCTACTTTAATATTGTTTTTTAGATTGTACTCGGTCGTGATTTTATTGATACATTTAATAAAACGTGGCAATGGAATTGGTTTTACCAAATAGTCCAAAACATCAAGATCATAGCTTTCGGCAGCAAATTCCCTGAAGGCAGTAGTAATAATAACTTTTGTTTTGTTTTCAATTAAACTAATTAATTCAAATCCGGTCATCATTGGCATATTAATGTCCAAAAACACAGCATCAACAGTAGTGCTGTTTATGAAATCAAGCGCTTCTAAAGAATTATTGAATGTGGCAATAACTTCAAAATCAGTAAAATTAGTAAAATAATTCTGCAGGACTTTGATAGCTAACGGCTCATCATCAATCAACACGCATTTAATCTTCATTATGAATTGGTATTTGCAAACGGATTATATAGTAATTTAATTTTGTGACTTGCTTTAAGCTAAAATTGTTTTTGTAAATTAATTTTAATCTCTTCTTGGTATTGGCTAATCCAATCCCTCCTTTTGAATTAAGATTTTGTGAAATTACAAAATTATTTAGGATTTCAAAATCTAACAATTTATTGTCGATAACTTTACAATTGATCTTGATTTTTAAATTTCGATTGTTTAAGCCACCATGTTTAAAAGCGTTTTCGACCAGTGAAATGAATATCAGCGGGGGTACAACAACATCTTCTATATTTGATTCCAAATTAATCGTAACCTCCACATTTTCAAAGCGTAATTTTTCAATTTCAATATAATTTTGAATATAATCAATTTCTTTTATTAAAGGCACAAATTTGGTTCCTTTTACATCATACAGTACGTATTCCATCAAATTAGATAACTTGATAATAACATCCGGAACCTTGTCTGAAGATTCTAAGGATAACGCATATAAATTATTTAAAGTATTGAAGAAAAAATGTGGCTGGATTTGATTTTCCAGATATTTCAATTTGATTTTAAATTGATTTTCTCTTAATGATCTGTTTCGTTCCCGCTCACGTAACCAGGTTAAGGTCAAATATACAGATGAAGCCATGGCTAAAACATATAATTCTCCAATACAAACTGCTACAATATGATTGATCTCAAAAGGATGGTACTCACGATTGGCTTCGGGCCAGATATTTTCGGATATAATGTAATAGGTAAGTGCTGTTTTAAGTAAATAAATTCCAAATAAACTCAAAAGCAGAGAAAATGTATAGGTGATATACTTCTGTTTCAATACATAACGTGGAACTAAAACAAACAGATTAAAATATACTAAAGGGATGTGTAAGGAAAACTCAACTAAATTTGATTTGAATGAATAAGGATAATCATTAAAGTAAGCGCCCCATCTTAAAAAGTTTAAAGTAAAGTAACTGCCCCAAAACCAAATGTGGTTTTGAAGTTTTATGTCAAAGTTTAATTTTTGAATTTCGTTCAACTTAAATGATAGGGGATTAGCTAATTGGTATTGATGCAAAAACAAAGTGCAACTTTACATAATTAGTTGGTAAAACGCAATTCTTTTGAAGAAAAAAATAAGAAAAACTTAAAATGGCGTAATATCTTCACATGAAAACGTTTTCGAAAAACGCATTATTGATTGTTTTATGTCGTTTGTTTAAAAAATAAAGCTGTTTGTATAATTTATTTTTTTTAACAATATCTTAAGAATAATTTTACCTCATAACTAACAAATAAAATAAACATGAAAAAAATTTTCTTAATCTTTATGATTGTTTTTACGGCGCAAGTTTCTCTTGCTCAGGTAAAAAGTGTCAAGGGTGTGATTACAGATTCTGACGGAATGCCGTTACCAGGGGCATCTGTTGCTGTACAAGGAGGTCAAAAAGGTGCAACTACCGATTTTGACGGTCTGTATACAATCGAAGTACAAAAAGGGCAGACTTTAGTTTTTAGCTATGTTGGTCTAGAAACACAAACTATAGTTGTAGGAGATGCTGCTACAATTAATGTAAAAATGGTGCAAGGCGCTTCAAATTCATTAAATGAAGTGGTTGTAACTTCATTAGGTATAAAGAAAACCAGAAAATCTTTAACTTATGCAGCTCAAGAGCTTAAAGGTGAAGAGTTAACTCGTGTAAAAGATGCCAACCTTATTAATACTGTAGCAGGTAAAATTGCCGGTGTTGCAGTAACAAAGAGTGCATCCGGTACGGGAGGTTCTACAAAAGTTGTAATTCGTGGTAATTCATCGTTCGTTAACAATCAACCATTATATGTAATAGATGGTATTCCATTATATAATCAAGGAACAGGTCAGCCAAATGGTACTTTTGGAGATTTAGCTGGAGGTAACCGTGATGGAGGTGATATTGTTTCTTTAATTAATCCGGATGATTATGAAGGAATGACAGTACTTAAAGGTGCTGCAGCTTCTGTATTATATGGTAGCCAAGGAGCAAATGGTGTAATTTTATTAAATTCTAAAAAAGGGAAATCAGGAGTTGAGTCTTTTAATGTTAACTCTGTAACAAATTTTGATAGTGCAGCTTATCTTCCAAAATTTCAGAGCGATTATACATCTGCAGATGGAGATATTAGATCTTGGGGTGCTAAACAAAAAGTAGAGGGTGATGTAGATGATTTCTTCGAAACTGGAGTAACTCAAATTACTTCTATGTCTTTCTCAAAAGCTACAGATGGAAATTCTACAGGTTTAACTTATGCAAATACTGATGCTTCTGGAATAATTCCTGGAAATCATTTGAAAAAAAATAACTTCGGAATTCGTCAAACAAGTAAATTTTTAAATGACAGATTAAATGTTGCAGTAACAGGTAACTATGTTGCTCAAACAATTAACAACAGACCAACAAATGGTTTGTATTTTAATCCAATTAGTGGAGTATATTCTCATCCTAGAGCTTTCAGTTTAAATGACTTGAAGACTTATGAAGTTTTTGACCCTGTTAGAAATATGATGGTTCAAAATTATCCAGGTATTGCTTCAATAAATGAAAGCAACGAAAATCCATACTGGCAAATCAATAAACAACAATCTGTTGATACAAACAATTTTTTCAATGGTGCAATTGCGTTAGATTACAAAGTTAACGGATGGCTTAACTTAACTTCAAGATATAGCTATAACAGAAGTGAGAGCAATTTTCAAAAAGAAATGTATGCAACTTCAGCAACTTCTTTAGTGCATTCAACAGGTAGATATATTAACGCAAATACAATTGGAACACAAAATTATGCCGATTTATTAGCTTTAATTAATACTAAATTTTCTGAAGATTTCTCATTTACAGGTACACTTGGTACGAGTATAAATAATTCTAAAGTTTCAGGTTTAACTGTTGATTCAGGAATTGGCGGTGGATTAAACTATGCAAATATATTTACTTTAGGAAACTTTGTAAATAATAATGGTAATGTTCAGACTGGTGCAGAGAGAGAGGTACAATCTATATTTGCTGCTACAACTTTCGGATACAAAGATTTCTTATTCTTAGATGCTGCTGCAAGAAATGACTGGTCATCAACTTTAGTTAATACTGATGATCCAAGTTTCTTTTATCCATCAGTAGGTCTTACAGGTATTATTAGTGAAATGACTACAATGCCAGAATGGATTAGTTTTGGTAAAGTTCGTGCTACTTATGCGCAAGTTGGTAATGATATTTCTGCGTTCATTACTACTCCAACGGCTACCATTGTTGCTGGAAGTATTGTTAACCCAACAGTTGGTCCAATGCCAGGAACTACATTAAAACCAGAATTGAAATCAGAGGTTGAGATTGGTACAGAGTGGAGAATGTTTAATAACAGATTAGGTTTTGAAATTTCGTACTACGATTCAAAAACTAAAAATCAATTTATTCAGGTTCCGGCTCCATCTACAAATCCTGACGGATTCACTAACTATGCTATAAATGCAGGTAGTATTTCTAATAAAGGTTTTGAGGTTGTTTTATATGCGGATGTTATCAAAGGAGATAAATTCAACTGGGAATCAAGAGTAAATTATTCTCAAAATAAGAGTAGGGTAAATGATATTCCGGCAGAAGATTTATCTGGAAGAATTGTTCTTACTGACCCAGGATCTAACAGCTATAGATATTCATTAATAGAAGGAAGACCTTTTGGAGTAATTGAAGGAATCAATTTGAAAAAAGATGATCAGGGAAGAATTTTAGTAAATGTCGATCCAGTTACTCAAGCTCAGACTATTCAAAGAACTGATTGGGAAGAAGTAGGAAATGCAAATCCTGATTTTATGTTAGGCTGGTCAAATACATTTAAAATAGGTTCTTTCACAGCAAATATTTTACTTGATGGACGTTTTGGAGGTGAAGTTTTAAGTTTAACTCAGGCTATAAATGATTATAATGGAGTTTCTAAAACAACTGGTGATGTCAGAAATGCGGGAGGAAAACAAATTAATGGTGTTAACGCAACTACTGGTGCTCCAATAACTTCAATGGATGCTTTTGTTTATTATACTGAAACAGCAGGTAGAAATGGAGCTTCTGGCGAGTATGTTTACGATGCTACAAATGTAAGCGTAAGGGAGATTTCTATTGGATATACTTTCAAAAAGGATAAACTACCATTAGTACAATCTGCTAGTATCTCTTTAATAGCTAGAAACTTATTCTTTATATATAAAGATGCACCATTTGATCCAAACGTTGCGCTAAGTACAGGTGAAGGTTTACAGGGTGTTGATGTGTTCGGTTTGCCTTCAACAAGAAGTATCGGTCTTAATTTAAACTTAACATTCTAATCTTACAATCATGACAATAAATATAATTAAAAGAACAGCAATATGCTTCTCTTTACTTGCAGCGGTTAGTTGTACAGATAATTTTGAGGAGATAAATACAAACCCTGTAGGGGCTACGACACCACAATTAGAACAAGATTTTAATAATATTAAAAGTTTGTTTAAACCAACTTTTAATAGATTATATATCTCTGATGTTACCTGGCAATATCAATTGCAACAAAGTTTGCAGGCAGATGGGTGGTCTGGTTACATGACTACTCCGGTACCTTTTGGAGCATTAAATAATCATGATTATGCCTTAAATCCTCAATGGAATGGGTATGCCTGGGATGATGCTTATGTAAATATTATTGCAAATCTTTATAAAGTAGAGCAAAGAGCAAAAGGAAAATATGATCAGTTTTATGCATGGTCATTAATTTTTAAAACTGCTACAATGCAAAGAATTACAGATATGTATGGACCTGCAGTATTTTCTAAATACGGAAGCGAAAGCGGAGCTCTTTATGATTCTCAAAAAGACATTTATATTCAAATGTTTAAAGATTTAGATTTTGCAGTTGGCGAACTAACAAAGAGAATCAATGCAGGTGAAGCTTCTACATTTGAAGGAACTGACTTGTCGCTGTATAATGGAGATTACACACAATGGGTAAAATATGCAAACTCACTTCGTTTAAGATTAGCTATGCGTATTGTTAAAGTTGATCCTGCATTAGCTAAAACAGAAGCTGAAAAAGCTGTAAATAATACAATTGGTGTCTTCAAAGTTAACGCTGATGTAATGAAAATCAAATCTCCGGTTGATCTTAACGTAATTGATCAAATGAGTCACTCATGGGTAGGATTATTTATGGGAGCTGATATGGAATCTATTTTAGGTGGTTACGGAGATCCTCGTATGGCTAAATATTGGAATACTGCTGAAATTACACCTGGACAATACAAAGGAGTAAGAACAGGTATTGTGTATCCGTCTGGAACTACTTATGCTAAATTTTCTCAAACAGGTCCTAGAACTGCTAGTGGAGAAGTTACATGGATGTCTACTGCTGAAGTTTATTTCTTAAGAGCTGAAGGTGCTTTAAGAGGATGGAATATGGGTGGAACCGGTAAAGATTTATATGAGGCAGGTATTAAAGCTTCTTTCGATCAAAATGGTGTTGAAGGTGCTGCAGCTTATATTGCTGATAATGTAAAAGTGGCTAAAGATTATGTAGATCCCTTAAATGCTGCGAATAATGCTCCGGCAGTTTCTAAAGTGACTGTAGCGTGGGGTGCAACTAATGAAATCAATTTAGAAAAAATTATCACTCAAAAATGGATTGCCACATATCCTGATGGTCAAGAAGCTTGGTCTGAATTCAGAAGAACAGGTTATCCAAAATTATTTAGAATTTCAAATAACAAAAGTGGAGGTGTAATTAGCACTGAACTTGGAGTTAGAAGATTACCTTTTGCCTTATCCGAAGTAACAAATAATCCTGCTGGAGTTGAATCAGGTAAAGCAGTACTAGGAGGACCTGATAACGGAGCTACCAGACTTTGGTGGGATGTGAACAAAGGAAATTTCTAAGAAAAGATTAAAAGAATTTTAGTTTGGTTAGTAGATGGTATAAGCGATGCAAGTTGCTTATACCATTTCAAAACCAGCTTAATAATTACCAAAAAAGAAAAAAATGAAAAGTGCTTTAGAAATAAAACCTGATATTAGCTATAAAAGTGCAGGGAAATTTGAAGAGACAAGATTTGAGAAAATCCATAACGAAATCTTCAAAAGTTCTGCAGAAGCTTCAGTAATTGTAGCGCAGGAAATCGCTCAGTTAATTAGATCTAAACAAGAAAAAAATAAATCTTGTGTATTAGGTTTAGCAACAGGTTCTTCTCCTATAAAAGTATATGAGGAATTAGTGAGAATGCACAAAGAAGAAGGACTAAGTTTTAGCAACGTTATAACTTTTAACCTGGATGAATATTATCCAATGACAAAAGAGAACAATCAGAGCTATCACTATTTCATGCATCAGCACCTTTTTAATCACATTGATATTAAGCCTGAAAATGTAAATATTCCTGATGGTACCGTAGCGATTGATGAATTAAATCAATATTGTATCGATTATGAAATGAATATTAAACAGGCCGGTGGACTTGATTTTCAATTGTTAGGTATCGGACGTACAGGTCACGTAGGTTTCAACGAGCCGGGTTCTCATATCAATTCCGGAACCAGAATTATAACTTTAGATCATATTACCAGAGTTGATGCCTCATCAGATTTTAATGGTATTGATAACGTTCCTAAAAGAGCGATTACGATGGGCGTTTCTACGATCATGAGATCTAAAAGAATAGTATTAATGGCTTGGGGACAAAACAAAGCCGATATCATCAAAAGAACTATTCAGGGTGATATCAGTTCAGAAGTTCCTGCTACATTTTTACAAAATCATGCCAATGCAACATTTGTATTGGATCAGTCTGCCGCTTCAGAATTAACCCGTTTCAAAACACCTTGGTTAGTTGGAGAATGTATTTGGACACAAGAATTAAAAAGCAAAGCGATTGTTTGGTTATGCCAAAAAACAAAACAATCTATTTTAAAATTAACAGACAGGGATTACAACAATAATGGAATGTCTGATCTTTTGGCACAAGAAGGTTCTGCCTATGATTTGAACATTAATATGTTCAATGTATTGCAGCATACCATCACGGGATGGCCAGGTGGAAAACCAAATACCGACGATTCTCATCGTCCGGAAAGAGCCAATCCTGCAAAAAAACGAGTGATTCTTTTTAGTCCGCATCCAGATGATGATGTGATTTCTATGGGAGGAACTTTTTCAAAATTGATAAAACAAGGACATGATGTACATGTTGTATATCAAACCTCTGGAAATATAGCCGTTACTGATGATGAGGCATTAAAATTTGCCGAAGTTGCCAAAGATTTTGTTGGTGAAGCGGGAAGTGGAATAAATTTCAAATCGGTGATTGAATTCTTAAATAGTAAATCTGAAAATCAAATCGATTCTTTGGAAGTTCGAAAATTAAAAGGACTTATTAGAAGAAGAGAATCTTATGCAGCGACAAGATACATCGGATTAAAAGATGAAAACACGCATTTCCTGGATCTTCCATTTTATGAAACGGGACAAGTAAAGAAAAATCCGTTAGGTCCTGAAGATATTGCAATTGTAAAAGAAATTATCGCCGAAATAAAACCACATCAGGTATTTGCAGCAGGCGATCTTGCTGATCCGCACGGAACGCATGAAGTTTGTCTTAACGCCATTTTCGCAGCTATGGCAGCCCTGAAACCGGAAAAATATATGGATGACTGCTGGCTATGGTTGTACCGAGGAGCATGGCACGAATGGGATATTCACGAAATTGATATGGCCGTTCCGCTTTCTCCATCAGAAGTATTATTAAAACGTCATGCAATTTTATACCACCAATCTCAAAAAGACAGGGTTATGTTTCAAGGAAACGACTCCAGAGAATTTTGGGTTAGGGCAGAAGACCGTAATAAAAACACAGCCATCTTATACGATGAATTAGGTTTGGCAGAATATGAGGCGATCGAAGCTTTTAAACGCTTTGATTACTAAAATTAGTTTAGGGTTCGGTTAACGAATCAAATTTCAAAATTCAGATTGATTTTATAATGAAGTGAGGATCAATAAAAAGTCATTCTGGGTTTTGTTTCATCTATTTATTAATGTTGTCTCCGGGCAGCATCCTTCAAACACAATAAAATGAAATATTTATTAGTCCTACTACTAGCAGGTTTAACTTCTAGCGCTCAAATTCAAAAAGAGCAGCTAAATCTTATGCCTTGGCCTCAAAGTGTTGTTTTAAATGACGGGAATTTTACTTTAACTAAAAATTTTAAAGTAAATATCACCGGAAATCCAAATCCAAGAATTTTTGGAGGTGTGACTCGATTTCTGCGCCGATTAGATGGTAGAGCCGGTATTTTTTTCGAACAAGGCTTTATTACAAAATTAAATGAGGTTCCAACGGCAGAATTACAAATCAACTGTACTAATAGTGGAAAAATTGGTTTGTATGAAGACGAAAGTTATCATTTGGATATCAAACAAAATAAAATTACAATTAATGCAACAAGCGATTTAGGCGCTTTACATGGCCTTGAGACATTATTGCAAATGTTGCAGAATAATAATACATCATTTTGTTTTCCAAACGCACAAATTTCAGATTTTCCAAGATTTACCTGGAGAGGTTTAATGATTGATGCGTCGAGACATTTTCAACCTGTAGATGTTATCAAAAGAAATATTGATGGTCTTGCCGCTATGAAAATGAATGTTTTTCACTGGCATTTAGTAGATGATCAGGGTTGGAGAATTGAAATGAAAAAGCATACGAAACTAATTGAATTAGCGTCAGACGGATTATATTATACACAAGAGGAAATTAGAAATATCGTAAAATACGCTGATGAGCGCGGTATTTTGATTGTTCCGGAAATAGATGTTCCCGGTCACGGATCTGCAATACTTACGGCTTACCCGGAAATTGGCAGTAAAGTGATTACGTTGAAAGGAGGAACTTCAGAAAAAAATATTCAGGGAACCGCAATTGCGACCTATGGAATTGAAAGAAATGCCGGTATTTTTTCGCCAACATTAGATCCTTCAAATCCTAAAACATACCAATTATTAAGTGAAATTTTTGATGAGGTTTGCCCCTTATTTCCAGGTGCTTATTTTCACATAGGGGGAGATGAAAATGAAGGTAAAGACTGGGATGCTAATCCTAAAATTCAGGAGTTTAAGAAAAAGCATGATTTAAAAACGAATCATGAATTACAGACTTATTTTACCATGCAGTTAGTGCCGATGCTTAAAAAACACGGAAAACAATTGATGGGATGGGAAGAAATCCTGACAAAAAATATGTCCAAACAAGCTATTATTCATTCCTGGAGAGGCACAAATGAAGGAGCTGCGCCGGGACAATCATTAATTGATGCCGTGACAAAAGGATATAAAACGGTGTTATCAAACGGATATTATATCGATTTGATGTATCCAATTGAAAGTCATTATTTAAATGACCCAATGCCAAAAGGAACGACATTAACAGCTGAAGAGAAAGCGAGAATTTTAGGTGGAGAAGCCACAATGTGGACAGAACTTGCAACACCAACAACTATTGATTCAAGAGTTTGGCCAAGAACCGCTGCAATAGCTGAAAGACTTTGGTCAGCAGAAGATGTTAAAGATGTTGCTAACATGCGTAAACGTCTTGAAACAGTTTCTTTTAGATTAGAAGAACTTGGATTGACACATATCCGCAACAAAGCAGTAATCTTACGAAATGTTGCCAATAATCAAAACATAGAATTATTAAATGAATTCACTAATGTTTGTGAACCATTAAAAGGGTATACTCGTAACAAAGGCGGGACAGAATATCAAATGTATTCTCCACTAACCTTATTTGCTGATGCCTGCACGCCAGATTCAAAAGATTCTATGGCATTTGACAAAGCCGTTATACAATATTTAGCTAATAAATCACCTGAGAATAAAGCGAAAGTTGCAGCCTTTTTTACAAAATGGATTGCTTTAAATAAAGGATTGATTGAATTGAGTGCAAATGCACCTTTAATACAGCCAGTTCTTCCATTAGCACACAAATTAAGCGATGCATCCCAACAGCTGTTACTTGTTTTGGATAACAAATCAACTTTAAAAGCAGATGATTTACAGCGTTTAATAGAACAATGTAATTCAAAAGATCACGCAGACGTTGAACTTGGAGTTTACCCGAGTTTAAAGAAATTATTATAAAAATTTGGTTTGAATTAGTATAGTGTTAAGTAAGTTTTGTTACCCTGATTATTGAGTAATTCATTATCTCTGCCAGAAATTCTGGTAGAGATAATTACTAAAATTGATCTTTTTCAAACATTCAAAAAATAGAAATAAAAAAATTGGGACGGTTAAAATTGAGTTTGGTTATTTATTTTTTAATCTAATTTTTATTTCGAATAAATGCATCGAATTTAAGTGATTTGTTATTTGGTTTTCACTTAGAAAAGGGCATTATTAACCCGGCAATTTATTGTCGGGTTTTTTTATTAATGCATATTGCCAAGCGTAAAATTGGCTGCACAGGTGCCAAAGCCAATTACGAATGCAATAACGGAGAATAAAATAATTTTTAATGAAAGTTGTTTATTTTCTGATATAAATATCAATCGAACTATTCCAACTAAAAAAGCAATCACGCTGATAAAAGCAATCATGCTGCCAATAATAACTAAAAATCGTCCCATATTCTTTTGTTTTTTCTTTGATTTTAAATCAAAATTATAAATTACTCACTATTACAACGCAGGTTCCAAATCCTATAATAGCAATGAATATAGGTACTAACATAAGTCGTAAATAAAATTTTTTGTTCTCTTTGGCGAAAATTAAGCCAATAAAACCACTTAAAAACATCACCACAAGAATAAATCCCAAAACCATTAAACCTTCCATATTTTAAACATTTAATTTTTCTCTTATTTTTTCAATTTTGTTGTCTCTATAAAATAAATTCATAGTCTCAAAAGGAATAATTTTCATTTTATCGCTCACAATATGAACACATGATTTTTTAACTGCCCTGACATCAAAATCATGAGCATCCATAAAATTCATAATTAAAATTCGAAACAAGTTATTGTAATTTAAGGTGTCCGACTGAACTCTTGGTAAACAACACATTAATTCGCTAAATTCATCTTCAGCACAATCAACAGAAATACCTGTACTGAATAAGTTGAGCATATGTGTTTTTAGTTTTTCATCATGTTCAAAAACGATTGTATTTTTCGAGTTATTCAACAGATCTTCCGGATTAATCAGATGGGTCATAGGAAAAACTTCCCCATCAATTTTTAACGCATAGGCCATACATAAAGCGTCTGGATTACAAGGAACCGGAATTAAATCCTGCGGAGTAAAAAGAGGGGCTTGCTCGTAAATTTTTCTACGGACTTCTGTCAGGGTTATTCTTCCTGAAATATCATCGTAATTATCATTTCTGCCGGCAACTTGTGTGGGCTGAAAAGTAACACCACGAACGCATTTTTGCTGTAAAGCATATTCTATAATTTTACCAATTTCATCATCATTTTCTCCTTTTTGAAGCGTAATAACCAAGGTTGTCGAAATATTAAATTGATTTAGATGTTCAATAGCTTTTCTGCGCACTTCGGTCAAATCTTCACCACGCAATTTTTCCAATACTTCAGGTTTGAAACTGTCGAATTGCAAATAAATTTCAAAATCGGGCATATAGGTAGCAAGAGTCTCTACAAATTTGATGTCTTTCGCAATTCTAATACCGTTCGTATTTACCATCAAGTGTTTGATAGGTTTACTTTTGGCAATATCTAAAATTTTAAAGAACTCAGGATGAACTGTTGGTTCTCCTCCAGAAATCTGGACTACATCCGGTTCTCCTTCATTTGCTACAACAGTATCAAACATTTTTTCAATTTCTTCCAGTGTACGATGTCTGCCGTAGTTTGGAGCTGAGCTGGCGTAACAGGTAGGGCAGGCTAAATTACAGCGATCCGTAACTTCAATAATTGTCAAACACGAATGCTGTTCATGATCTGTACATAATCCGCAGTCATACGGACAACCATAATGCACTTTTGTATTGAATTTTAAAGGCATCTCAGATTGTTTATTGTAATTACGAAGTTGCTTGTAATAGTCGACATCATCTGCAATCATCGACTTTGACTCGCCATGTGTTTTGCAATGTTTTAACATCCAGACTTTATCATCCTGAAAAACAATTTTAGTGTCTACAAGGGCTAAACAATGTGGACAAAGGCTTTTAGTGTAATCGTAAAATATGTAATCACGAGTTTTCATTCTGTTATTTTTAAAGTGAAGAAATAAGATTTTCTTTGTATTTAAAGGCAAATATTCGGCAGAGAAACTTCCAATAATAAATAAAAATTAAAATTGAACTCCATTGTATGCTACTTAAATTAAGAAATAAGGGTTGGTATGGTTTTAAAAATTCTACTAAAAATCGGAATAAAAAATACAAGACCATAAAGAGTTTAAATCGATCTCCATTAATCAAATTTTTATTTTTTATACTTTGAAATAAAACAAAAAGTAAAATCATAAATAGCATTTCATATAAAGCAACAGGATGTCTTTGCAGGCCATCGCCTAAGTTCATTCCTGTAAAAAAGGTAGTTTCGTTGCCATAAGTTGGCTCCGCAATTCCCATGGAAAAACATCCAATTCTGCCAATAAATAATGCTACGATAATTGGAATCACATATAAATCTCCCGAAGCGATTTTTACACCAATGATCTTTTTTATTAGTTCAACACCAAATAGTCCACCCAAAAAACCTCCCGAAACCGTTTTGTTTTGATATAAGGTCAAAAAAGTCTGATGGGGAATTGCTGTTGGATTTTCTAATAAAGCAATAAATCTCGATCCTATTAAAGCACCAACCATTGCACCAATCATTATTATTAAACGATTTATGTCTGATATTGGATCTTGTATTCTTTTTTTTAGAAAGTAATAGATTCTTATACCAACAAAAAAAGCTAAAGTTTCAAATATAAAGTGCCAGTAAAAGGTTTTTTCAAAGATTTCAAATTGAAAAGGGAAGGTCATTTTAATCAGAATTTTTAGCTAATATAGATAAATATAAGTGAATGGTTTTAAAATAAATTTAAGTATTTTTGAAATCAAATTTTCGGTATTAAAATCGCATGCAAAAATCAATTAGCTTAATAATAGCACTCCTGATATTCACTATTTCTTCAGCCCAAACCAAATTTGGAAATCCGGAAGTTGACCCCATTCATATTCAAAACAACTTCAGCGAATGGTCAGCGTATCAAAGCAAGAACATTATGCTTTCCAGAGATTTTGTGGCGCTTGATCTTTTTTCAAAAGAAATTTCAAAAGAAACTTTTCTGAACGAATTGACCAACGGAAATTTTATTCCAATCCGATTAAAATCAGATGATAAAATCTATTATTACAAACTATTCAAAATTGACCCAAATTCCGATTCAAGTATAAAAGCAACCATCAATCAAATTGGTTTTGATGCGCTTAAAAACTATAAAATGGAAGGGACGGCTTTTCCTAAATTTTTATTTAAAGATTTAAACGGGAATGAAGTTTCAAACGAAACCATGAAAGGGAAAATTATTGTGATTAAATGCTGGTACATTCACTGTACGCCTTGTATAAGAGAATTTCCACAAGTAAATCGTTTAACAGAAGAATACAAAGACAGAAAAGACATTCTCTTTGTAAGTTTAGCTGAAGATTCTGCAGAACAATTAAAAACATTTTTAGCGAGAAAACCATTGTCGTATGCTGTAATTCCAGACATGAAAATATATATGAATGAAACACTGGATTTAAATGCTTTTCCAACCCATTTTATTCTAAACAAAGAAGGTTTAATCGCAAAAGTATTGCCTAATTTCGCGAGTTTAGAAGTCGCTTTGGCGAAAGAAAGCGCATTGCAGTCGAATTAATCTCGCAAAGACGCAAAGGCGCCAAGTTTTTATTTTGATTGTTTTTTAAGTTTAGTTTGAATGGCTTATCCGACTTATCTTTTGAGATTTTTACCTTTAAAATTTCTTTTCTTAGCGGCTTTGCGCCTTTGCGAGAAATTTTCTTTGCATGGTAAAAACTTAGAACCGTAGCACCTTTGCAACTTAGAACCTTTTTCCGTACTTTTGCACAAAATTAATTAAAAAGACATTCATGTTAACAGTCAATAATTTATCAGTTCAATTTGGCAAACGAATTTTGTTTGACGAAGTAAATACCA
>Ga0247813_10000422_pt1 | contig 40945 bp, 38 predicted proteins | sample UWRJL169409C1_FD_180719 | JGI IMG/M metagenome (GOLD analysis project Ga0247813, IMG submission 180719) | Plant litter microbial communities from Arlington Agricultural Research Station in Wisconsin, United States - UWRJ-L169-409C-1 | ecosystem: Environmental > Terrestrial > Plant litter >... | reverse complement strand
GCAGAGCATGTTGATCCAGATCAACAATTCCGAATTTATTCCTGGCGATACCGCTAAAACATTTGCTGATGCTACTGCTCAGCTTACTGTTAACCTGAACATCAAACCATGCGGCGCTACTTCTAACACGATCGTTCGTACAAGTGGTTATGCAAATTTTGCAGGTGTAAATGTTCCAAATGGTAATGGTACTTTATTGGCTATCTATACAACATTCGGCAATACCAAACAACTGATCGTTCGTGATACCAATGATGTTAAGTTCAATGGTGCACGTTGCGATGGCAGCACAGGTGGCGGACCAGGCGGTGGCGCTGTTGATCCAAATCCATCAAGGATCACTCTTGCGGCATTCAGGGCTTTGCAGCCAGGAACTGCAGATGTAACTGTTGCGGCTAACACTCATTTTACTGCTAAAGTAATTTCTAACAGCGCTAACGAAGCTTCAGGCAACTATCGCCTTCAGGACGAAAGCGGTGCCGGCATCATCCTTTACACCGTAGTTGGTTCGCCGGTTTACCCGATTGGAACTGTACTGAATGTAAACGCAGGTGGCGGTGGTGTTATCACTCTTTTCAATGGTGATAAAGAATTGAAAAGTGTTCCTATCGCAAACATCACTACTTCTACTTTGACAATGAACCTTACACCACGTGTTGCAACAGTCGCAGAGATCCTTACCAATAAGAATACCTGGGCATCTTCACTGGTGAAGATCAACAACCTTACCAGCATCGTTGCAGGTACATCCAACAGCACTGGCACTAACTATACTGTTACTGATGCAACAGGTACATTGAAAATGTTTGTACGTACTGCTGCAGGTATCAATGTAAGCACTACAGGTACTTCTATTACAGGGTACGTTTCTATCTTTAATACAGATACTCAGATCGGTATCCGTAGCGCATCGGATATTCAATAAGAAATTACACAAGATATACTATGAGGCTGCCCATCAAGGCAGCCTCATTAATAAAAAATAAAAATTTCAGTTATGAAAAAAATATTTACACTGGTACTCGTACTGTGTTCATTCCTTTCTTATTCACAGTCGACGACTCTTGTGATAAGCCAGGTATACGGTGGCGGCGGAAATGCCGGGGCACCTTTCAATGCCGACTTTGTGGAGTTGCATAATATTTCTGCAACGGCGCAAAGTACCGCAGGGCTTTCGGTACAATATGCTTCATCAGGTGCAACCGGCGCATGGACGGGTATAGTTGTATTACCAACAGCCAGCATTCCTGCCGGTGGATATTATCTTGTAAGGATGAGTGTGGCCAGCGGCAGCGTAGGCGCTGCTCTACCTACACCTGATGCAAACCCGGTAACGGGTGCAGAGGTGGCGATGTCATCTACCAACGGCCGTGTAGCCCTGGTAAATGGTATTACAGCAGTCACTGCATGTCCTACAGCAGTGATAGACCTGGTAGGCTTTGGTTCTTCAGTTTGTTTTGAGGGTTCTGCCGCAACAGCGGTGTTGAGCAACAGCACTGCTGCTTTACGCAAAGCAAATGGTTGTACTGATACCAATAATAATGGCGCCGATTTTACGGTAGAAGCTCCGGCTCCACGTAACAGCGCTTCAGCAGCAGTTTCGTGCAGCGGCGCACCTTCTCCTGCATTGACCGTTACCGGCAGCATCGCTGGTTTTGGAAACGTTACGGTTGGTACAAGTTCGGCTTCACAAACCTTCAATCTTTCCGGTTCAAACCTGACAGGTTTCCCCGGGGTGATCACTATCACCGCTCCATCAGCAGATTTTGAAGTATCTACCAATAACACCACGTTCTCGGCATCGGTAACCATTCCTTTTACCAGCGCAACACTTGCTTCTACTCCTGTCTATGTTAGGTTTAGCCCACAAACAGCGGGACTGAAAGCAGGAAACCTCAGCATCACTGGCGGTGGTCAATCACCGGCGCTTACGGTGGCATTGAATGGTACAGGTGTGGCGGCTACAGCACCAACGCTGACAGTTGCTGGTACAGTAAACGATTTTGGTACTGTTGCCGTGCTGACCAATTCTGCTTCGCAAAGCTTCACTGTTGCAGGTACAAATCTTACCGGTTTCCCGGGATCGATCACCATCACAGCACCGTCTGCAGATTTCCAGGTATCGAATAACAATACAACTTTCGCCGCATCAACGACTATTCCTTATACCACGGCTACTATGGCTGCTACTACCGTATATGTAAGGTTCACTCCACAAACTGCCGGGGCTAAAACAGGCAACCTGAGCATCATCGGCGGTGGTGTAACAGTACCGGTTACTGTAGCAGTGAGTGGTAATGGAGGATCTACAGGTACAGCAGGTGGTGTACGCATCAGCCAGGTATATGGCGGCGGCGGTAATCCTGCCGGAACAGGCACACCTCCAACACCTGCCGGTACTTACAATCAGGATTTCGTGGAATTGTTTAACTCTGGTACAACTGCTGTTGATATCAGCGGATGGAGCGTACAATATGCATCAGCTACCGGCCCCGGTGGTAACGGAGATTGGAACGGTGCAATAATACCAACCGGAACCACTATAGGTGCAGGTAAGTATTACCTGATCTCTTTTGCAACAATCAGTACAACAATAGGCATTGCATTACCAACACCAGATCTGGTGGGCCCTACTACTACCAACCTTTCCGGTAGTGCGGGTAAAGTAGCATTGGTAAACAACAGCACTTTCCTGAACGGTACTGTGGCTTGCTCCAATGCAGCAGTAGTAGACGTATTTGGCTTCAGCAGTTCAAATTCAGTAGCAACATGTGCTGAAGGAACTGCATTCCTGAGCACTGGTGTAGATAATTCCAAATCTCTTTTCAGGAAAAATAATGGTTGCACAGATACTAATAATAACACTGCAGATTTTGAAGTGTTGACTGTTGCCCCAAGAAATAGTGCCAGCGCAGCGAATAACTGTGGCACACCTGCAACACCGGTATTGACCACAGCAGGTACTATAAACGATTTTGGAAGCGTGATCGTATTAACCAACTCCGCTTCACAAAACTTTACTGTTTCTGGCACCAATCTTACCGGTTTCCCGGGCGTGATCACCATCACAGCTCCATCAACTGATTTCCAGGTATCGAATGATAATACGACATTTGCTGCTTCTACTACCATTCCATACACTTCAGCAACATTGGCTGCCACAACAGTTTATGTGAGGTTCACTCCACAAACTGAAGGTGTAAAAACAGGTAATCTCAGCATCACCGGCGGCGGTACTTCTACAGCAATCACCATCGCTGTAAGCGGTAATGGTATTTCTGCCACTGCTCCGGCAATTACTGCAACAGCACTGGCTGCTTTCGGTAATATCTGTACCGGCGCTACTTCAGTTACCCGTTCATTTACTATCAATGGTACTAACCTGACCACTGCAGACGTGACTGTGGCAGCACTTGCAGGATTCAATTATTCTACTTCTGCGACTGGTCCTTTCACCGCAACATTATCACTTACTCAGCCAGGGGGTACTTACAGCCAGGAAATATTTGTTCAACTTACGGCTGCCGCTGTTCAGTCTTACAATGGCAACATCGTAGTTGCCGGTGGCGGGCTTGCAGCTCCTGTAAATGTTGCGGCTACAGGTGCAGGTGTAAATACCACAGCTACTATTGCTACTGGTACAGCTACCACTGTTACTGTTAACAGTGCTGTAGCAGCTGGTACCATCTCTGCAGATGGTTGTACAGCAGTTACCGCTTATGGTATCGAATACAGCACAACAAATAACTTCCCTACAGGTACAGGTACGAAAGTAGTTTCTACCAATATATCTTCAGGAGTGTTTACTTCAACACTTACCGGCCTTACCGGTGCTACTGTTTATTATTACAGGGCATATGCTACCAATGGCGGCGGTACAGCTTACGGAGCGCAAATGACCTTCACAACAACAGCTCCTCCTCCCGCAGTGATCGTTGCAGGCCCGTTGACTGCTTTTGGAAATGTTTGTCTGCCAGCTTCTGCAGGCCCGAATTTATTCAACCTTGGTGGTGCAAACCTGACTACTGCTAATGTGGTGGTAGGCCCGCTGGCTGGTTATACTTTCTCTACAACCGCAACAGGAACTTTCACTCCATCATTGACACTCACACAGCCAGGCGGCACCTACTCGCAGGCAGTGTATGTAAAATTCACTCCTACAGCTGCCCAGTCTTACAACGGCAATATCCCTGTAACAGGTGGTGGTGTAGCTTCAACAGTGAACGTTCCGGTTACTGGTACAGCATTAAATACTCCTCCAACAACTGTAACAACGGCTGCATCTGTTATCAGCACCACTACTGCTCAGTTGAATGGTTCGATCTCTTCTATCGGTTGTTCTGCTGTTACAGCTTATGGCTTCGAATACAGTTCGATCAATGGCTTCGCAAATGGCCAGGGAACCACCGTTGCCGCAAGCAACCTGGGTACAACAGATTTCTCCAGGAGCATCAGCGGATTAGCACCAAACTCTACTTACTATTATAAAGCATATGCACAGAACGGTAATGGTAAAACATACGGCGCTCAACTTTCCTTCAAAACAATTGAAGTTGGCCAGGGCCTGATCGTTTACTCAACTCCTGCATTAAGGGGCGGTAAACTGAGCTTCAGCCTGAACCCGATCAAACCGGGCCATTATGCAGCAGCGCTGTACAATATGGCTGGACAAAGAGTATTCAAAAAAGAAATGCTGGTACAGATAGGCTTCATCAATGACAGCTTCATCATTCCAGGATTTATTCCTTCTGGTGTATATATTTTCCAGATCGAGAATTATGAATACAAGATCAGGAAACAGATCATTATCAAATAATAAAAATTTCATTTTTAAGACCCGGTTACATTTGTAACCGGGTTTTTTAATGCAGGTATAAAATAAACTACGATAGATTCGGTAATTTTAAAAAAATATCATCATTTATTTTTTACAAAAAACAAGCATGTTCAATCGGATCATCTACACACTTTATTTGTTTTCCAGAACTCGGAAAGATGGCGGTGATGTTGCGAGGGTAGGAGGGAGTGTGGCATTTCTGATCTTTATTAATCTCATGGCCACAGCTACCATAATATGTTATTTACAGGCTATTTCATTTGGTGCGATCTTTGTCGAATATGAGATGGTAATTCTTACCGGTGCTCTTGTTTGCTTTTTAGGTATGCAGCTCTACACATCCACTTTGATCAAAAAGATCAAGGCAAGAAAGCAGACTGTAAAACGAATGGATCCATTGAGGATACTTATTTACAGCATTTTTTCGGTAATATTATTGTTATACTCAATGACCCTACTCTGATTGTTTCCATGTTCTCAGTGTCATCCTGACAGCAAACCCACCTTGGTATTGTGTTTGCACATCTACCGTAAACAATTGAAAACTTATGCAAAAAGGCAACATACGCGTACAAACGGAGAATATTTTTCCGATCATCAAGAAATTTTTATACAGTGAACATGACATTTTTATCCGTGAACTTGTCAGCAATGCAGTGGATGCTACGCAAAAACTAAAAACGCTTTCTTCCATCGGGGAGGCAAAAGGCGATCTTGGTGAACTGAGGATCGACGTGACCGTGGATGCAGAAAAAAAGACCATCACCATCAGCGATCGCGGCGTGGGTATGACCGAAGAAGAAGTGGACAAATACCTCAACCAGGTGGCTTTCAGCGGAGCGGAAGAATTTCTGGAAAAATATAAAGGGCAGAACGAAAATAATATCATCGGCCATTTCGGGCTTGGTTTTTACTCCTCTTTCATGGTGAGTGAAAAAGTGGAAGTGGTGACCAAAAGTTTCCGCGAAGGTGCACAGCCGGTAAGGTGGATCTGCGATGGTAGCCCGGAATTTACATTGGAACCTGCAGAAAAAGAATTGCGTGGAACCGATATCATCCTTCACATCAACGAAGAAAGCAAGGAATTCCTGGATGCTTACAAAGTGAAATCCGTACTGGAAAAATTCTGTAAATTTCTTCCCGTTTCTATTTATTTCCATGACGCCAATGAAAAGGCAGCTGAACTGAAAGAAGGGGACGTCGCTGAAGAAGCAAGGCCGATCAATAACACGCATCCGGCCTGGACAAAGAAACCATCGGAACTTACTAAAGAAGATTACGAAAATTTTTATAAAGAATTATATCCTTTCAGCGAGACACCGCTGTTCTGGATCCACCTGAATGTAGATTATCCATTCAATCTTACAGGTATTCTTTATTTCCCTAAGATCAAGCAGAGCTATGAGATACAGAAAGACAAGATCCAGCTGTACAGCAACCAGGTATTTGTAACGGATGAAGTGAAGGACATCGTTCCGGAATTTTTGATGTTGCTGCATGGTGTGATCGATAGCCCGGATATCCCGCTGAACGTGAGCCGTAGCTATCTGCAGGGTGATCCGAATGTGAAAAAGATCAATGCGCACATCACCAAAAAAGTAGCGGATAAGTTGGAAGAAATTTTCAACAACGACAGGCCGGCATTTGAAGAAAAATGGGAAAGCCTAGGGCTGTTTGTGAAGTACGGTATGATGACCGACGATAAATTCCTCGATAAAGCCACAAAATTCTTTGTGCTGCAGGATACTAACGGTAAGTTCTACACGCTGGAAGAATATAAAACCGAGACTGCTGCTACGCAAAAAAATAAGGAAGGCAAACAGGTGATCCTGTATACAACTAATCCTGTTGCGCAGGATGCTTATGTGCAGCAGGCGATCGCAAAAGGATACATCGTAGTAAAGATGGAAACCCTTGTTGATGCTGCATTTATAAGCAATGTAGAAATGAAATGGAGCGATTCTTTATTTACCAGGGTGGATGCTGATATCGCTGATAACCTGATCGACAAATCAGAAGGCACTGAAAGTGTATTGAGTAAAGAAGATGCTGAAAAACTAAAAAATCTATTTGAGCAACCACAGGAAGGGCTGCACATCAGCGTGGAAGTAAAGGGTCTGAGTGTAGATGCGCCGCCGGTTACAGCTACAAGGCCTGAGCAGATGCGGAGAATGAAAGAGATGGCAAGCATGGGTGGTGGTATGGCGCAGTTTTATGCGCAGATGCCTGATGAAGTGAATATCACGGTGAATGGAAATCATTCCATTTATAAAAATATACTGGCAGAAAAAGAAGAAGCCAAGCAAGAAAAACTTGTGAAGAACCTGGCGGATCTTGCTTTGTTATCGCAAGGGTTATTGACCGGTAAAAACCTGACTGAATTTATAAACAGGAGCGTGCAGTTGATGGAAAACTAGTACAATGTATGATGTAAGATGTATGATCTATGATGTTTTCAGGATCGAACATTAAAATAAAACTCCGGAGTTTTTAAACTCCGGAGTTTTATTTTAATGTTATAACTTATAGAGATCATACATCATACATTCTTCCTGAATATTACTCCCTGCAAATATTTCATCTGTTGCGTATGATATATCTCCGTATATTTTTCTTTTATAAAAAGTTCTTTGTGCAAACTATTCAGGTAAATGATGGTGATGGGGCGTGGATTTTCTTTTAAACTTTTTTCGATATTGTTCACCACACCACTCATGATGATCTCATCAAAGGGATTAAATAAAAATATACAATCCGCATCTGCCGGGATCTCGAAATAAAATGCATCATTGTTGATCACCTTGTATTCTAATGAAGGAAATGCAGCAGCAGTTTTTACGAGATTCTTTTTGGCGATCCCGCAAAGTTCTTTTGAAAAATCAAGGCCGGTCACTTTGTTGAAACCCAGTTGTGCAGCCACACACAAGGCACGCCCTTTGCCACAACCAATATCAATAAAGTGATGATAAGATGCCGGAGTGATCTGTGCGAAAAGTTCTTCCAGCACATCATAGCTGGCAGGCATGTAGATGGTGGCGTGTGAGATATCAATACCTTTTTCTTTCAGACTTTTCAGTTCATCGGCACCGGTGGTATCTATGCCGTATTTTTTTTCACCACGCATTTCCTGGCGGATCATGTGGATGGCGATCTTCAAACCCCAATTGGAAGCCAGGTAGAAAAAATATTTTATAAATTTGAGTAGTTTCATCATTCTGTTATTTTAAACCTCCGTATTTATTCACCCATTCACCCACTCATCTTCACATCTATTACTTTCAACTGAAGGTTCTTTGTTCCGTTCCATTCATTTTCATCCAGCGTGTACACGATATCAAATGGCTGCTTCGATGCGATGAGTGGAAATTTATTCACCATATTGAAACCAATGCCGGTCAATACCACTTCTTTTTGTTTGACGGAAAAACGAACATGCTGTTCTTTCAGTATCCTTGAAAAACCTGTATCCGTAACATTCCTGGTTATAAATACCGGGCGCATATTTTGTGGGCCATAAGGTTCCATCTGTGTTAGTATGCTGTAAAAGCCTTCTTTTATTTCTGTGAAATCAAGTTCGGTATCAATCACAATTTCGGGGATGAGCAATTGTTTGTCGATAGTAGTTTCAACCACAGTTTCAAATTTTTGCCGGAACGGCTCCACGTGTTCAGGCAACATCGATAATCCTGCTGCCGCAAAATGTCCACCATAAGCCACCAGGAATTCCCGGCATGCATAAATGGCTTCGTAGAGATTAAAGCCGGGGACACTCCTGGCGCTACCTGTTGCCAGGCCATTGCTATAAGTGAGCACCACAGTTGGTCTGTGATGTGTCTCGATCAGCCTTGAAGCCACGATGCCCACTACACCTTTGTGCCAGTGTTCCCTATACACCACCGTCGATGTTTTGTCATTCAGGTCAATATCTTCGATCATCAATTCCAGCGCCTCCGCAGTAATGGAACGGTCGGCTTCTTTTCTTTCCGCGTTATCGTTGTGCAGCATTTCTGCAAGTTCCAGCGCTTTTACCGGGTCTTTTTCAATGAATAACTGCACCGCTTTTTTTGCATCATCCATCCGCCCTGCGGCATTGACCCTTGGCGCAATTACGAATACCACATTAGTGATGCTGAGTGGTGGTTTGGCGCCCGATAATGCTACCAATGATCTTATACCCGGTATGGGATCCTCATTGATCTTTTTTAAACCAAAATATGCCAGCACACGGTTTTCGCCAGTCATTGGAACGATATCCGCGGCGATGGCTGTAGCCACCAGGTCTAGATAATTATAAAGATCTTCTTCAGGGGTGTTCAGGGCTTCAGTCAACGCGGCCATTAATTTGAATCCCACTCCACAGCCACATAATTCCTTGTAAGGATATTCGCAGCCTGTTTGTTTGGGATTTAATATCGCCACAGCCGCGGGCAATTCTTCGCCGGGCAGGTGATGATCGCATACAATGAAATCTATGCCCAGTGAGGCCGCATAAGCGATCAGTTCTACAGATTTTATCCCACAATCGAGACAAACGATCAACTGGAATCCATTTTCCGCGGCATGATCAATGCCGGCCTTGCTTACGCCATATCCTTCGCGATAGCGATGGGGGATATAAAAATCCAGCAGGGAAGGGGAGTGGATTGTTGAAAGAAAACTATACATGGATGCTACAGCGGTGGTGCCATCTACATCGTAATCGCCAAACACCAGTATTTTTTGCTGATTATCGAAAGCAGCAATCAGGCGGGTGACAGCTTTGTCCATATCCTTCATCAGCCAGGGACTGTGTAACATGGAAAGTTGCGGGCGAAAATAATCGCGGGAGCTTTCAAAATTTTCTATGCCCCGCTGAACGAGTACGCCACAAAGGCGTTTGCTGATCTTCAGCTGTTGTTGCAACGCGGTAGCCTTGGCCTCATCGAAAGCCAGTATGTTCCATCTCTTTTCCACGATTAATATTTTCTATCTGTAGTATAACGCACGAGTTCCTCCAGCGCTTTGCGCTCAGGGCCTTCGGGAAAAGAATGAAGAATGGCAAGGGCTTCGTCGCGGTATTCGAACATTTTTTTGCGGGCATATTCGATGCCGCCTGTTTTCACCACCGTGTCGATCACATGCTGTACCCTCTTCTTATCCTTGTTCTCGTTCTTGATGATGTAAATAAGTTCTTTTTTTCCGGAACGCTCCATGTTATTGAGTGTGAAAATCAACGGCAAAGTCAGTTTTTTTTCCTGAATATCATTTCCGGTGGGTTTGCCTACGTCTTCATTGCCATAATCAAAAAGATCGTCTTTGATCTGGAATGCGATGCCGACCTTTTCGCCGAAAAGTTTCATCTGCTCGGTTATTTCCTGGCTTTTGGTAGTGCTGTAAGCGCCTACACCACAGGCAGAAGACAATAACGACGCGGTTTTGTTGCGGATGATCTCAAAATAAACCTCCTCATCGAGGTTCAGTTTTCTTGACTTTTCAATCTGCAATAATTCTCCTTCGCTCATTTTGCGGACAGCATCGGAAAGAATATGGAGATGCTGAAAATCTTCGTTGGAAGTGGATAGCAGCAGCCCTTTCGACAAAAGATAATCGCCAACCAATACGGCGATCTTGTTTTTCCAGACAGCATTTATAGAGAAAAAACCCCTGCGTTCGAAAGATTCGTCCACTACATCATCATGTACAAGGGTGGCGGTATGCAGCATTTCAACCAGTGCTGCGGCCCTATAGGTGCTTTCGTTTACAGGCCCATGCAGGCGGGCGCTCAGGAAGACGAACATAGGGCGCAATTGTTTCCCTTTCCGTTTGATAATATATTTCATTATAGTATCCAGGAAGGGTGTATTGCTTTCTACCGCCTGTGAAAACTTTTTTTCAAAGGTTTTCAGCTCGGTTCCGATGATATCAGTTACAAATTTCATTGATAAAAAAGAAGCAAGATAGTTTAATTAAGAATTATCAATTACGAATTACGGATCATGGATGAGTTTCCATGTGCCTTTTAATTTGTAATTCGTCATTCGTAATTAATATTTTGTTTCCCATGCAACTAATTCCAAATCAAATGCGTCTAGTAAAAGCTATTGGTAAAATGGTTCAGCATTGGATTTTTTAAGTTATTTACTACTTAAAACCGGTATATCAAAATGCGTTTATATAAATAATTGCTAAAAAAATTTGTATATTGGCATTCAATGCGATAAATTTGCTTATTAATCAACTCGTATAAAAATTAGAAATTTCAATCATTAAGTTATGGCAAGCAAAAAGTACAAATTATTTTTAATGGCGTTTATGCTGCTTTCAGTAGGAGCATTCGCACAAACCGGGAGTGGTTATGACATTTATGACTCTTCCGTGATCACTTCTAAAAGAATGCCGCAGCAAAACGAATTCTGGAATAATTCGTACAATTTCCCAGCGAAACCACGCAACATGTGGGAAATCGGTGTTTCTGGTGGTGTTCCAACAATTTCCGGTGACGTAAGCTCTAAGATCCCGACTTTCGGTTTCTCTGCACACGTAAGGAAAGCGTTTGGTTACATTTTCTCGTTGAGGGCGCAATACCTGAATGGTAATGCAAAAGGCCTTAACTGGACAGTTTCTGAAAACTTCTCAAGGAATAGCGCCTGGAACAGGTATGCTTCCATCCAAAGGAGCAATGCTGGTAACATCGAATACCGTTATGGTTTAGGTGGTGCAGCAGCTGCACAAAAAGATCTTGTTTACTACAACTACAAGACAAACGTACAGGATCTGAGCATCCAGGGTATCTTTACCTTGAACAATGTTAGGTTCCACAAACAAAAAACCGGATTCGTATTATATGGTGGTGTTGGTCTTGGCGCTACTGTATATGATGTAAAAGTGAATGCATTAGATGCTAATGGCAATACTTATGCTGCACTTTTCAGGAACATCTACAACCAACAGGGTGCTGATGTTTACAAAAACCGTAAAGACATCCGCAAAGCGTTGAAAGATGGTATGGATGATACTTATGAAACAGCTGCTGAATCTCAGGGTTCCCGCCGTCCGGTTTTGGGCGACAAGACACTGAAACCATCAGGAACTGTTTTGGCTGGTGTTGCCTTCAAACTTAGCAGGCGCATTAACCTGGCTCTGGAAGATCGTCACACTTTCGTGAAAGATGATCTGTTGGATGGCCAGCGCTGGCAGGAACAAGGAATTGGTGATCCGGTACTTACACGTGATTACGATTCTTACAACTACCTGTCTCTTGGTTTGAACTTCAACCTTGGTGCTAAATCTGTTGAACCACTATGGTGGTTGAATCCTTTGGATTACGCTTACAGCGAATTGAACAATCCAAAGCACATGAAACTTCCAAAACCAGTATTTGATGATGCTGATGGTGATGGTGTTGTTGATCAGCTTGATCGCGAACCAAACACTCCGGCTGGTTGCCCTGTTGATACTCACGGTGTAACTAAAGATACAGATGGTGATGGCGTTCCTGATTGTAAGGATAAACAATTGATCACTCCTACAGAATGTCAACCAGTTGACGCTGATGGTGTTGGTAAATGCCCGGATCCAGAATGTTGCACTAAATTGGCAAACACAGTTCCGGCTAGCACTTGTCCAACTGACTACCCAAGCATCACTTTCAAAGGAAATACTGCTTCTATCAGCAACGATAACAAAGCTTTGTTGTCAACTGTAGCAGCTAAATTGAAAGCAAATCCTACTTGTACTATCACTATCAATGGCTACCCTGAAGCATCTAAAGCTTCTCAGGCTGTTTGCCAGAAAAGGGTAGAAGCTGCAAAACAATACCTTGTTGAAAAAGAAGGTATCAGCGCAGACAGGATCACTACTAACTGTGAAGTTGGTGGTGGAGATAAAAACACAGTAGACATTAAATAAGTCTAACTAAAATAAGTTTTAATTCCACTTTTTGCTCAATGATGAAACCCTCCCTTTTGGGAGGGTTTTTTTATTAATTGCCCCAGACTAAAGTCCGGGGCAATTAATAAAAAAACCTTTAAACCTTTAAACCTCTTGAACCTTTGAACCTCTTGAACATTTTGAACCTTTTAACTTATCAATTTTGGAGAATAATTAAAATAGGCGCATTTTTGGAGAAAATCAGTTAATTTTGCAATTCTTTATGAAATTGATAAAAAATGTTTTCGCGGTTCTATTGGTAAGTCTTATTTTGATTTCCTGTGGAAAATACAGCAAAATTGAAAAGAGCAAGGATGTAGATTATAAACTTGCTAAGGCAGATGAATACTACGCTAAGAAGAGTTACCGTCATGCACAGGAACTTTACGAATCGTTATTCCCGGTTTTTAAAGGGACACAGAAATTTGAAGATCTTTATTATAAATATGCGTACTGCTATTATTACCAGGGACAGTACAGGGATGCAGAGAATCTTTTTAAAGGTTACCTGGAAGTTTTCCCTACCAGTGCAAAGGCTGAAGAAATAGATTACATGAGGGCTTTTTCGTTTTACAAACAAAGTCCGAAACTGGAACTGGAGCAGGTGAATACAGTTAAGGCGATGAACATGATGCAGAGTTTTATCAACACGCATCCTGGTTCCGAAAGGAATAAAGAGGCAACAGCGATCATCGACCTGTGCAGGCAGAAACTGGAACAAAAAGAATTCAGGGCGGCACAATTATATTATAACCTTGGTCAATTCAGGGCGGCGGCCATCGCTTTCGGCGATCTGCTGAACAACTATCCTGAATCATTAAAAGGCGATGAATATAAATATATGGTGGTAAAATCTTATTACCGTTTTGCCAGGCTGAGCATAATAGCGAAGCAGGAAGAACGTTATGGTAAGGTAACAACCGAGTATCAGGATTTTATCGACAGGTACCCGGACAGCAAACTGCTTAAAAACGCAGAAGAATACAGTAACTTAAGTCAAAATCATATAAAAGATATACAAAATGAGCAAACTTCGTCGTCAGCTAAGCGCTAGTACCAGCAGTGTAGTAGAACCGAAAAAATTGATCGACCTGAAAAACAAGACTGGTAACTTGTACGAGTCAATTGCTATCATTGCAAAAAGGGCTAACCAGATCAATATTACTATCAAGGAAGAGCTGCATAACAAACTGGAAGAGTTTGCCAGCCATACCGATAGCCTGGAAGAGATCCACGAAAATAAAGAACAGATAGAGATATCCCGTGCTTACGAGCGCATGCCTAATCCGGCATTGTTGGCTACAACGGAATTCCTGGAAGATAAAGTTTACTTCCGTAAGAATGATGAAGATCTTTTCAGCTAAGCTGTAAGAGATTGAATTTTAACGCACGGTTTCAATAAGAAGTTATAATTTTAACGGCACGCAAAAAAGCGTGCCGTTTTACTTTATGCTCAAAGGGAAAAAGATCATTTTAGGGATCACGGGAAGTATAGCTGCTTACAAATCTGCAGTGATCGTACGTTTGCTGATAAAAGCCGGTGCGGAAGTAAAGGTCATCATGACGCCCGCCGCAACTTCTTTTATCGCTCCGCTTACTTTGAGTACCTTATCGAAAAACGATGTATTATCCGAGCTTTCTGAAAACGATACCTGGTCCAATCATGTGATGCTGGGCCGATGGGCCGATATCATGGTGATGGCCCCATTAAGTTGCAACACCTTATCCAAGATGGCCAGTGGCGTATGTGATAACCTGCTGATGGCAGTTTATCTTTCCGCCACCTGCCCGGTTGTTACGGCTCCTGCGATGGATGAAGACATGTGGCTCCATCCCTCCACCCAAAAAAATATCAATACGATAAGATCTTATCGCAACGAAGTGATACCGGTCAACAATGGGGAACTGGCAAGCGGGCTTACTGGTCAGGGTCGTATGGCCGAGCCTGAAGAGATCGTGACATGGCTGGAAGACTGGTTTAAAAAAAAAGGCCAGCTGAGCGGTAAAAAGATATTGGTAAGCGCCGGACCTACTTATGAAGCGATGGATCCTGTGCGTTTTATTGGCAACCATTCATCCGGTAAAATGGGAATAGCGCTGGCAGAAGAATGCCGGAAAAGAGGCGCAGAGGTAACACTGGTACTGGGGCCAACAGTAGAAAAAGTACCTGCAGCGATGAATGTTCGCAGAGTGGTTTCCGCTGGCGAAATGTATGATGCCTGCACGGCTTTTTTTCCATCTGCTGATATCGCCATCATGTGTGCGGCGGTAGCGGATTACACGCCAGTTACCGTGGCGCCGGAAAAGATCAAAAAAAGCGGTGAAACACTCACATTGGAATTGAAGAAAACAGCGGATATATTGAAGAAACTGGGAGAGATGAAGACTGAAAATCAGTTTGTAGCCGGTTTCGCTTTGGAAACTACCAATGAAAAAGAGTTTGCGCTAAAAAAACTTCAACAAAAAAATGCCGATATGATCGTTTTGAATTCTTTGAAGGATGCAGGCGCAGGTTTCGGGCATGACACCAACAAAATCACTATTTTTGATAAACACGGTAACGAGTATAATTTTGATACCAGGCCAAAAAGCGAGATAGCCGCTGATATTATAAACACCCTCATTAATGTTGCACATGCGTAAATTGATTATAGCTGCCAGTTTGATTTTACTCGCCGGTGCCGGGGCCAAGGCGCAGGAACTGAATGCCAAGGTAACGGTAGTGACTACACGCTTAAATAATATTGTAAACAAAAATGCATTCGTTACGCTTCAGACAGCGTTGAATAATTTTTTGAATAACAGGAAATGGACATCGGATGCTTTTGCGCCGAATGAAAAGATCGCCTGTAATTTTTTATTGAACCTGGAGCAGACCAATGAATTGAATGTGTATTCTGCCCAACTTACGGTACAGGCTGCAAGGCCGGTATTCAATACCTCTTATCTTTCGCCGATCGTGAATTTCAAGGATGACAATCTCATTTTTAAATACGTGGAATTTCAGCAGCTGGAGTACAACGAAAACAGGGTAGCGGGCAATGATGCATTGGTAGCCAATCTTACTGCCGTATTTGCTTATTATGCAAATCTTATCATCGCATTTGATTATGCTTCCTTCTCCCTTCATGGTGGCGATCCGTATTTTTTAAAAGCACAGAATATCATCAACAATGCTCCTGATGGCCGTGGAATAAGCGGCTGGCGTGCTTTTGATGGATTACGTAATCGCTACTGGCTGGTAGAAAATATGATGAACACACGTTACAGCGCCATGCATGATGCTTATTATAATTACTACCGCCTGGGAATGGATAAGTTCTATGAAGATGAAAATGCAGCCCGTGCAGAAATGCTCAACGTGCTGAACCTTCTGGAAAAATTCAATACGGATAATCCCAATACAATGATCAACCAGTTTTTCTTCCAGGGAAAAGGAACGGAACTGGTGAAAATATTTTCCAAAGCATTGCCGCAGGATAAAGCAAGGGCATTGGAAATTTTACCCAAACTGGATATCACCAATGCGGGGAAATATAAAGATGAATTAAAATGATGAGATACCTGTTGGCACTGATGATGTGTGCGGTACTGTTTGCCTGTACGGATAAAAAGAGTGAGGGGATCATTGAGCCTGAAAAGATGCAGGATGTGTTGTGGGATTATATCAGGGCGGATGTTTTTACAACAGATTTTATCAGCGTAGATACTTCTAAAAACCTTCCGGCAGAAAATGTAAAGCTTCAAAAAGCAATTTTCGCAAAATACAATATCACGAAAGAAGATTTTTATAAAAGCTACACTTACTATCAGCAACACCCTGACCAGATGCAGGTTTTACTGGATAGCATGACTGCACGCAAACGACGCATTCCGGATCCGGTGATTGTACCGTCTGACATTATTAAAACTGGCAAAGACAGCCTGCAAAAAAAATCAGACAGTATACCCTACATTCCCAGGAACCGCTTTGGCCGTGGCAGACGCGATACTTCCAAAATTTACAACATACCATAACCCAGATCATGAAAAAAATATTCGATAATGCTGAGCAGGCGCTGGCCGATATTCCCGATGGAAGTACGGTTATGTTAGGCGGCTTCGGGCTTTGCGGTATTCCGGAGAACGGTATTGCAGCGCTGGTAAAAAAAGGCACCAAAGAACTTACCTGTATTTCAAACAATGCCGGAGTGGATGATTTTGGTATTGGCCTTTTGCTGAAACAGCATCAGGTAAAAAAAATGATCTCCTCTTATGTGGGTGAAAATGCTGAATTTGAAAGACAATTGCTCAGCGGTGAACTTGAAGTGGAACTGATACCTCAGGGAACCTTGGCCACCCGTTGCATGGCTGCGGGATATGGCATGCCCGCGATCTTTACACCAGCCGGTGTTGGTACGGAAGTAGCCGAAGGCAAAGAGATCCGTAATTTTAATGGAAAAGATTATTTGCTGGAATATGCGTTCGATGCTGATTTTGCACTTGTAAAAGCCTGGAAAGGAGATACACAAGGCAACCTGATATTTAAAGATACAGCCCGCAATTTCAATCCGCTGATGGCGATGGCAGCAAAGATCACCATTGCCGAGGTAGAAGAATTGGTACCTGCCGGAGAGCTAGATCCAAACCAGATACACACGGCCGGAGTTTATGTGCAACGGATTTTTCAAGGAAAAGATTACGAAAAAAGAATCGAGCAACTGATCGTGCGGAAGAAATGACCACCGACGACCGACGACCGACGACCGACCACCGACAACAGCTGATCTTAAAAATTTAAAGAATTAAAGAACCTTCGAGGGGTTCATCATTCACCATTCACCATTCACTTTATGGCTCTAGACAAATTCCAGATAGCACAACGCATCGCCCGGGAACTCCGCGACGGATTTTATGTAAACCTCGGGATAGGTATTCCTACGCTTGTAGCGAATTATATCCCAGAAGGAATGGAAGTGGTATTGCAAAGTGAAAACGGATTGCTTGGGATGGGGCCATTTCCGGAAGAAGGGAAGGAAGATGCCGACCTGATCAATGCAGGAAAGCAGACCATCACTACTTTGCCGGGATCGGCATTTTTCGATAGTGCGATGAGTTTTGGCATGATCCGTTCTGGTAAGATCAATCTTACTGTATTGGGTGCGATGGAAGTAAGTCAGGATGGGGATATCGCCAACTGGAAAATCCCCGGTAAGATGGTGAAGGGAATGGGAGGAGCGATGGACCTGGTAGCAAGTGCCAAAAATATCATCGTTGCCATGATGCATACCAACCCAAAAGGAGAAAGCAAATTGTTGCCCGAATGTTCACTACCGTTAACGGGTAAACGCTGCGTGAAAAAGATCGTGACCGAACTGGCGGTGCTGGAAATAAAAGAGGGCGCTTTTCATTTGCTGGAACGTGCACCGGGAGTAAGTGTGGAAGAGATCAAACAAAAGACTGCAGGTAAACTCGTGATTACAGGGGAAATACCCGAGATGAGGTTTTAATTATTTTAATCAATTGCCTCCAGCTTCAGCTGGAGGCAATTGATTAAATAGAAACACCCCGAAGATATCTCCGGGGCGCTTCATCTTTCACATTTCTAAAAACTATAGTTTCGGTGCTGCAGCCAATATCTCTTCGCTTACACCACTTTCATATTTCTTGAAATTATTTACAAATTCTGCGGCCAGCTGCCTGGCTTTCTGATCGTATTCATTTTCATCTTTCCAGGCGTAGCGTGGATTCAACAGATCAGATGGAACACCCGGACATTCGTTAGGCATCATCATCCCGAATGTTTTGTGCGCCGTGTATTCCACCTCATTCAATTTTCCTTCCAGAGCAGCGGTGATCATCGCACGGGTATAACCAAGTTTCATACGTTGCCCGATCCCGTAAGGGCCGCCGCTCCAGCCGGTATTTACCAGCCAGATATTTACATCATGTTTCTTCATTTTATTCCCAAGCATTTCAGCGTATTTACCGGGATGCAACGGAAGGAACGGTGCGCCAAAACAAGCGCTGAAAGTGCTTTGCGGTTCTTTTACTCCGGCTTCCGTGCCAGCAACTTTTGCGGTGTACCCGCTGATGAACTGGTACATCGCCTGGCCTGCATTCAGTTTGCTGATCGGAGGTAAAATACCGTATGCATCCGCTGTCAGGAAAAAAATATTTTTCGGGGTTTTACCGATCGATGGTTCCAATGCATTGCTGATAAAATCAAGCGGATAACTCACCCTCGTATTTTCTGTGATGGTTTTGCTGGCAAAATCGATCGTATTGGTACCCGGTAAGAAAGTCACATTTTCTACCAACGCACCCGGCCTGATCGCATGAAATATTTCGGGTTCTTTTTCTTCACTGAGGTCAATCGTTTTTGCGTAGCAACCACCTTCGAAATTAAATACACTTTCCTCATCCCATCCATGTTCATCATCGCCAATGAGTGCACGGTCCGGATCCGCACTCAACGTGGTTTTCCCGGTTCCACTCAATCCGAAGAAGATCGCGGTATCACCATCTTTACCCATATTGGCGCTGCAATGCATGCTCAATACATTTGCCCTGTGCGGCAATACAAAATTCAGCATGGTGAAAATACCTTTTTTCATTTCACCTGTATACCCTGTTCCTCCGATAAGGATCGTTTTATGCGTAAAACTGATGACAGCAAAGTTTTCAGAACGTGTACCATCTTCAGCAGGGTTGGCTTTGAATCCCGGGGCCTGAATGATATTCCAATGTGGAGTGAACCCTTCGAGTTGATTTTCCGTCGGGCGGATGAACATATTGTAGCAAAACAAATTGCTTGCAGGGTCTTCATTGATCACACGGAGGCTAAGACGGTATTTGGTTTCAGCGCAGGCGAAACAATCACGTACCCATATCTCTTTGGAAGAAAGGTAACTGACCATTTTTTCTTTCAACTTAAAGAACTGTGCTTCTTCAAAAGGAATGTTGAAATCGTTCCAGTTTACCGTATCTGCCGTCAATGCATCTTTTACAGTAAACTTATCTTTCGGGCTACGGCCGGTGAATTTTCCCGTTTTGATGACCAATGCGGCTGTATCGTTCAGAACGCCTTCGCCACGGTTTACAGCTTGTTTGGATAATTCTGCCGAAGGGAGTTGATAGTGTACGGGTTGGGTGGTATGTATACCCATTTCAGCCAAAGCCTTCAATGGGGCTTCGGTCATTGTTGATAAAGACATAGCAAGCATCTTTTTAGTGATGCCGCAAAGGTAATATATCAATTATTCATCCCACAACGGGAAGCGCCGTCAATACTGCATTCCTATCTATGTTTTGAGGAAGTTCCTTTGTAAATTTTCTAAAAGAAGGGGAGATTTTTGAAACCCGTTTTATTATTGTTGGATAATGTTGGATGGGAATTATTTTTTATTAAATGGTGAATGATGCCCGCCCGGCTGAACACTGTTCGGACGGGAATAGTGAAATCTTCGAAGTTTTTAATTTGTTAGGAAATCCTGATATCAGCAGTAGCAGTTGTTCATCGTCAGGGGTATATTATCTGTTGTCTATTGTCGATGGTCTGTTGTCTGTGGTCTATGGTCTGTCCGGTGGTCTTCTGGTACTCGAAATTCCTGTTTCAGATTCGTGTCTTTCAAAAACATCTTCGTTAATTCATGAAATTCGCTTTAATTCGTGTAATAAATATAGTAGTATGAAATATCTTCCTTTAGATCCCGCCATTTTTATTCAAAACCGCAAAAGGTTTACCGATAAAATGGAAAAGAATTCCATCGCAATTTTTAACAGCAACGATGAGTTGCCGACCAATGGTGATGCGATCTATAAATTCAAACAAAACTCTGATCTATATTGGCTGACCGGCATCGAGCAGGAAGACAGCATGCTGATATTATTTCCGGATAACCCGGACCCTAAATACCGGGAAGTCCTCGTACTTGTTCGTCCGAATGAACTGAAAGAAAAATGGGATGGCCATCGTTTGCGCAGCAGCGAAGGTAGCGCCATATCCGGCATCACTACTATCGTGTGGCTGGATGTACTGGATGGTTTGTTACAGCCTTGGATACATTTGGCGGATACTATTTATTTAAACAGCAATGAGAACGACCGTAAATCAAACCTTGTTTCGGTAAGAGATTACCGCTATGCGGAAATGATGAAGGAACGCTATCCGCTGCATCAATACAAACGCAGTGCAAAGATCACGAAGGAATTGCGTGCCATCAAAACTGCACAGGAAGTGGAAGTGTTGCAGAAAGCGATGGATATCACCGATGTTACTTTCCGCCGTCTGCTTCAGTTTATCAGGCCCGGCACGATGGAGTATGAAATTGAGGCCGAAATATATCATTCATTTTTATCACAGCGGGCTACCGGTCCGGCTTATGGCTCTATCATCGCCAGCGGCGACAACGCACGCGTGCTGCATTATGTGGAGAACAGCCGTGAGTGCAAAGATGGTGATCTTATCCTGATGGATTTTGGCGCTGAGTACGGTGGCTACTGTGCTGATCTTACCCGTACGGTACCAGTCAACGGAAAATTTACCCGCAGGCAGAAAACGGTGTATAATGCTTGTCTGCACCTGCATCACTATGCTGCCAGTATTTTGAAACCTGGCATCAGTGTATTGGATTATACCGATAAAGTTGGGGACGAAGCAACAGTCATTTTCCAGAAAATCGGATTGCTGCGCAAATCGGATATTAAAAATGAAGATCCTGAAAACAGGGCTTACCGCAAATATCTGTACCATGGCATTTCGCATCACCTCGGGATAGATGTACATGATCTTGGAACGAGGACGGAGCCTATTAAAGCAGGAATGGTATTTACGATCGAGCCGGGGATTTACATTGAGGAAGAAAATATGGGTATCCGTATTGAAAATAATTTCTGGATCACGAAGAACGGGAATAAAGATCTGATGAAGAATATTCCGATCACAGTGGAAGAGATTGAGGGGTTGATGAAGAAGTAAGACCGACGACCGACGACCGACAACGACGACGGACAACCGACAACGACGACGGACAACCGACAACGACGACGGACAACCGACGACGGATGACTGATAGAATAGAACCTATTAACCATACACACAAAAACTTTTTAAAAACAAAAAGCAAAGTTGTATGGCATTTAAATTTGAAAAACTGGAAGTATGGCGATTGGCGATTGATATGGCAGATGAAGTGCATTTACTTACAAGGGCTTTTCCTAAGGAAGAAATGTTTTCTTTGACATCGCAAATGAAAAGAGCGGCTGATTCTGTATCGTTGAATATAGCGGAAGGCTCGACAGGTCAATCTGATCCGGAGCAGCGCAGGTTTTTAGGGTATGCTCAACGATCAGCAACCGAAGTAGTCAATTGTCTGTATCTTGCTATCAGAAGGAATTATATCGATCAATTAGTATTCGATAAATTTTATAATGATCTTGATAAGCTAATTGCAAAGATTCAGGCATTCAAAGATTCAATAAAATAAATTTTATAAATTTTAATTTAAAGATTAACCTCTAAATTATAATAAACCCTCGGTCGTCGGTTGTCGGTCGTCGGTTGTCACATCATGAAACAAATACCGAATTTATTCACACTCCTCAACCTCATCTTCGGATGCCTCGCGATTATCGCAATTCTCCAAAACGGCATTGTTATTCAATACAGTCCTGAAGGTGCTCAATTCGTTGATATCCCTGAAAAAATATGGACGGCTTCTTTGTTCATCGCAATCGCGGCAGTGGTTGACTTCCTGGATGGGTTTGTGGCAAGATTGTTCAATGCCACTTCCGAAATGGGCAAACAACTCGATTCGCTGGCTGATGTGGTGAGTTTTGGCGTAGCTCCTTCGCTGATCATTTATCAGTTCTTACGGTTAAGTTTTGCCAAACAAGAAGACGGCCTGGATATCTCCACCATCTGGCTGGTACCGGCATTGTTCATCGCGGCAGCAGGGGCTTACAGGCTGGCGAGGTTCAACATTGATACTTCGCAGCAATATGGTTTCAAAGGTGTTCCGATCCCGGCGGCGGGTTTGCTGATTGCATCATTGCCGATGATCTACTGGAATACCGATATCGCATTTGTGCAGGAATTATTGCTGAACAAATGGTTTTTATATGGGATCATCGTAGTTGTCAGCGGACTAATGATCAGCAAACTTCCCCTGATGGCCTTAAAATTCAATGATAGATCCATCAAAGGGAACCTTCCAAAGCTCATACTGGTGGGCTTTTCACTGTTGTGTATCCTGTTTTTGCATTGGCTGGCCGTACCGGTTATTTTTATAGGCTACATTATTTTATCTTTGCTTTTCAAAAACAACTAAATATGATCTATACAGCGCAGGTAAAAGTGATGCCATTGAAAGAATTGCTTGATCCTCAAGGTAAGGCCGTAATGGGCGGATTGGGAAATCTTGGATTAGGCAGCATTAAAGATGTACGAATCGGCAAAAATATTACCCTGCAGGTAGAAGCAGAATCAGAAGCGGCAGCCAGATCCATCGCGGAAGATGCAGCTAAAAAATTATTGGCCAACCAGGTGATGGAGATGTTTGAAGTTACGATCGGGTAGGAGAGACAACCGGCCACGGAGCATTGACGACCGACGACTGACGACCGGCCACCCATGACAGGAAATCGTCAGCAGCATGAGTTTTGAAGTTGAATAATAAAACAATTCAACAATAAAACCATCTGCAATAACGTGCGACGTTCATTGCTGACAACTTACATCTAACATCTCACAACTTTTCTTCCCCATGCTTTACATCGTTCCCACACCCATAGGCAACCTCGCCGATATGACTTTCAGGGCCATTGATGTATTGAGATCGGTAGATCTTATCCTTGCGGAAGACACACGCACTTCGGGTGTCTTGCTCAATCATTACCAGGTGCAAAAACCTGTTTCACCTTATCATCAGCACAACGAACATAAGATCGTCGTTCATCTCGCCGAACAAATGCTGGCAGGGAAAACGATCGCATTACTTACTGATGCCGGAACTCCCGGTATCAGCGACCCGGCATTTTTATTGGTACGCGAATGCGTAAAACATGATATCCGGGTAGAATGCCTGCCCGGAGCAACTGCATTTGTACCGGCGTTGGTCAACAGCGGATTACCCATCACCAGCTTTTGTTTTGAAGGTTTCCTTCCGTTGAAAAAAGGCCGCCAGACATTTCTTAAAAAAATGGCGCAGGAAGAACGTACCATGGTTTTTTACGAAAGCCCGATGCGGCTGTTAAAAACACTGAAAGATTTCATCGAATATTTTGGCGCCGAAAGGCAATGTTGCGTGAGCAGGGAGCTGACCAAAAAATTCGAAGAAAATAAACGTGGCAACTTACAGGAAGTATACGATCATTTCAACGCCAAAACAGTAAAGGGTGAAATAGTGATTGTAGTAAATGGAAAAGACTGACAGCATTGCTTTTTTAAATTCGCATCTTCGGTACTTATTTCATTCATATTTTTAGGCAACAATAAAGTAATAAATCAGATCATCGCGTTAACAGGCTTTTCGATGAATGCGTTGTTTTTAAAAAGATAAGCATATCGAAATCTTTGACAGGCTGTATTTCAAAGAATTGGTATTTCTTATTTACATAAGCTCCCAGGTCACGGATCAGCATTTTTTTAAATACCCAATCGGTGCCCGCTTCACCTTGCTTTGCTTTTCGAAGGTCGATGATAAAATTATCGGCTGCCGCATCCTTAAAAATATATTCACAGGAATTTTTTTCCGGTATTGTCAAAGGCTCATTGACCGCAAGCGCACTTTTATCTTTTTGTGCAGCAGAGTACGTTCCATAAGCAGTGGTAAACCCGATGGCAAGATAATTTGTTCCCAAAGCATTTGCCAGGTGATCGCCCATACGCACGTTCCCGAATTTTTCCACGTCCTTACGAATATGATCATTGTGCGCCCACAGCATAATTTTTTGCCCCGGATATTTTTGCTGCAGCCACTGCACATTTTTTGCCATTGCCGCATCCCTGAACTGATTATCATCAAACCCGAGCGCATATTGCTTTAAAAGATCGGCATTGTGCAGCACCCAACTGGTATCGGGTTGCTTTATAGCTATTAATAACCCTGCAGATATATCTTTCGCAGACTCTTCCAGCAATGCAGCTCTTTTTTTTGGCTTGATCTCTTTCCATTTTCTATAAACAGAATCGTATTCATTTATTCTTTGCAGCAATCCGGCATTCGGGGCTGCATAATTTTTCAATATATGGATAGCGCCATTCGGGATCTGCATATCGATACCTGCAAAAATGACCTTGTTAGCAGCAGTTTCATTATATTTTTTCATCCACAAGATCATATCCAGCACCTCCTGCGTATTCCATGCCCAGGCGTAAATACCGGATAACAATTTTTTCGGATCGCCTCTTCCATCAAGTATATATTCATTCAGCAAAAATGATTCGGGCATAGCTGCCTCTATGGCAAAGATCGTAAACCCTTTTTTCGTAACAAGATATTGCAGCATCCTGTGCTTCATGCTGAAGATCTCGGAACTGCCGTGCGTGCATTCACCCAAAGCTACTACGCTGGCAGAGCCGATGCTGCTATCCAAAGCGTCCAGATCGCTCAGGTTCGCTCCCGGTAAATAAGATGCAAGAGGCAACATCTTTTCGTTAACCCATTTTACCCGTGAAGGATGCTCATTTTGTTGTGCAAAAGAATAAATGCTGACAGAAATATAAAGTATAAAAGTTATAACGAATTTCATGTTGTATAAATTTAATACATTCATAGTTAAATACCGGATCATCTTTTTCAAATAAGAAACATGAAAAAAATAATTGTCATCCTTTGTGTGATTTTTTCTTCCAATGCGTATGCGCAGGATCTGGCTTTTGGCAGAAAAATAGTCGATACCCTTACTTCCCCCTATTTCTGGGGACGCGGTTACACCAACGATGGCATGAAAAAAGCCGCGGGTTTTATTGCAACGCAATTCAAAGATTATGGACTGCAGCCACTTTCAGGAAAAGATTATTTTCAAAAATTCAGTTACGATGTAAATACTTTTCCGGGTAAAATGGAACTCAGCATCAATGGAAAAACGTTGATACCCGGTAAAGATTTTATCGTTTCGCCGAATGCGAAGGGAGTAAAAGCAAAAGGCGAACTGGAGCAGGCTGACAGCATTCAGTTCATCAACCGCAAGAACGGATTGCTCGTACGCCTGCAGGACAAGCTTACCTGGTCGGTCGCGGATGAAGCATCTGATTTCACGATGATCGATATTGATAAAAAATCCATCACTGCATTGCCAAAGGAATTTTCTGTGAACATCGAAAACAAGTTTGTAAAAGATTTTGATGCCTCCAATATAGCAGCCATCATCAAAGGAACCAGCAAACCGGACTCTGTCATTTTCATTACAGCGCATTACGATCATCTCGGAGGAATGGGTAAGGATACTTATTTTCCGGGTGCCAATGATAATGCCAGCGGTATATCGCTCTTACTAAACCTGGCACATTATTATGCAAAGCATCCGCAGCCGTACAGCATTGGTTTCATTTGCTTTGCCGGCGAAGAAGCAGGATTGAAAGGTTCAAAATATTTTACCGAACATCCATTGGTGCCGATGAAAAATATCCGTTTTCTCATCAACACCGATCTTGCCGGAACCGGCGAAGATGGGATCACCGTGGTGAATGCGACCGAATTTCCAAAAGAGTTTGCCATCATGAACGAAGTCAACGATCAGTATAAATTGCTCACTAAAATATATCCCCGTGGCAAAGCGGCTAACAGCGATCATTATTTTTTTACAGAAAAAGGAGTGCCTGCATTTTTCTTTTACACAATGGGTGGAATAAAAGCGTATCACGATGTGTTTGACAAGGGTGCTACGTTGCCGTTGAATGAGCATGAGGATCTGTTTAAATTGATCGTTCAATTCAATGAAAGACTGATGAAATCTAATTAGTCAAAGATTCAAAAGTTCAGGAGGTTCAAAAGGTTTTATTCTAATGAAGTGTATTTAACATTTTGAACCTCGTGAACTTTTGAACCTTTGAACTTTTTAGCCGATTTTTGCAAAACAATTTTTTAGCATGAGAGCAACTTCCTTATTTTTTATTTTATGTTCCTTATTTCTTACTACCCAGGCACAGCCGGATCGCTGGCAGCAACGCGTGAAGTATAAGATGAATGTGGATGTAGATGTGAACAGCAATAAATTCACCGGCAAACAAACGTTGGCTTACACCAATAACTCTACCGATAAATTAGACCGGGTTTTTTATCACCTTTATTGGAATGCATTTCAACCCGGCAGCAGCATGGATGTACGCAGCCAGGAGTTGGGAAAGATCAACATTGGTGGAAAGCCTGATTGGGACACGAGGGTGAAAGACAGGATCGCCAACCTGAAACCGGAAGAGATCGGTTATCAGAAAATTATTTCTTTAAAAATGAATGGTGTTCCCCAACCTTTCAAATACCACGAAACAATCCTGGAAGTAGATCTTACCAAAGCCATTTTGCCGAAGACCACCGTTACTTTTGAAATGGAGTTTGAAGCACAGGTTCCGTTGCAGGTTCGCCGAAGCGGTCGCGACAATCCTAAAACAAATGTGCGTTACAGCATGAGCCAGTGGTATCCAAAGATGTGCGAATACGATTACGAAGGCTGGCATCCTACACCTTATGTAGCCCGTGAGTTCTATGGTGTGTGGGGCGATTTTGACGTGACGATCAACATTGATAAAAACTATAAGATCGGAGGAACCGGTGTGTTGGTAAATGCCAATGAAATAGGTTGGGGATACGATAAACCCGGAACCGAATTGAAAGCAACGGTAAAGGATAAACGCAGCTGGCATTTTGTAGGAAATAACATTCACGATTTTGTATGGGCTGCTGATCCGGAATACAAACACCTGGTGAGGAAGATGCCGGGCAACGGGCCGGTGATCCATGTTATTTATAATTTTATTCCGGATAGTCCGGGCAATGATTCTGCCTGGGAAAGGCTGGCAGATGCCGCGGTGAAAGTGCTGCCATTCATTGAAAAGAATTTTGGTAAATATCCTTATCCGCAATACAGTTTCCTGCATGGCGGCGACGGCGGTATGGAATACCCGATGGCCACGCTCATACATACACCGGGATTGGGAACTGCTTTTCACGAGTGGACGCACAGTTGGTTCCAGATGATGCTGGGCACCAACGAAAGCCTGTACCCATGGATGGATGAAGGGTTTACCGATTATGGCGAAACCATCGAAACGGCATTTTACGAAGGCAAAACAGAAAAGCAAAAACTGAGGGATACCTTCGCTATCAAGCCGGATAAAAAAGGGTTGAAAGAGCAACTGGCCACTTTGCCGGAAAATCATCCGTCCGCGTACAACAGTTATTATTCGCTGGCGCGCAGCAATTTTGAAGAGCCAATGACCACACATGCCGATCATTACAACACCAACACAGGTTACAGCATCGCTTCCTATTCAAAAGGGGCTGTATTCCTGGAGCAGCTGGGGTATGTGGTAGGCGCTTCTGTAAGAGATAAGATACTGCTGGAATATTACGACCGGTGGAAATTCAAACATCCGAATGCGAATGATTTTATGAAAGTGGCGCAGGATGTGAGCGGCTTACAACTGGATTGGTACAAACAATATTGGGTAAATTCAATCAAGACGATCGATTACAGTATCGATAATCTTTGGGAGGAGAACGGCATGTCAAACATTCGTTTCAAAAGAATAGGGCTGATGCCGATGCCGATAGATGTGCAGATCACTTTCAAAGATGGAACAACTGAAATGCATACTATTCCGCTGAATCTTATGTTTGGAAATAAAAAGCAGGAAACTCCCGGTGAAAAATTCATCGTAGAGACCGAATGGAAATGGACGCACCCGACGTATACCATCAGTCTCAAAGCAAATTTGAAAGACATTAAAAAAGTAGAGATCGACCCTTCGAAAAGATTGGCGGATGTGGATCAGAAGAATAATGTGCTTGAGCTGAACTGGTAGGAAATAAGAAATATAAAGACAAAATAAAGAATACAAAATAAAAAATAAGAAAGTGGCGTTTTCTAGGACAAAATCCTAAATAGAACGCCACTTTCTTATTTTTTATTTTGTATTCCTTATTTCTTATTTACCTGCCGTAAAACTTATTTACCGCTTCCACACGATTATTCACGTGCAGTTTGTGATACACATTATAAACATGCTTTCTTACTGTTTCTGAACTGATGAACAACTTGGCTGAAATTTCTTTATAAACCAATCCTGTCGCCAGCATTTCCAATATTTCCAATTCACGTTTCGATAAATTATCCAGTGAATTATTGGCGACTGCCAAAGGTTTGCTTTGAAAAGTAGAAACGATCTTACGGGCAATCTGGCTGCTCATCGGCGCTCCGCCTTCATTGAGTTCCTTAATGGCTTCGAGCAATTTCGCCGGGGTGGTTTTTTTGATGATATAGCCGCTGGCACCAGCGCTCAGCGCATCAAAGATCTTATCATCTTCTTCATAGATCGTACACATCATGAACAACATATCCGGAAAAGCGGTTTTCAGTTCGCGAACCACTTCGATCCCGTTGATACCTCCAAGGTTGATATCCATCAAAACGATATGTGGTTGAAAGATGGGAAGTTTTATCAAAGCATCTTCGCCATTATTGCAGGTACAGGCAAGTTCGTACCCATCGGCTAGTTCGATAATGTCTGCCAGGGCTTGGCGGATGTCATTGTTATCTTCAACAATTGCAACAGGTATATTTTTCATATTGCAAAATTGGTAAAAAATAAACTAAAATAAACTACCCCAAAGAGGGTAGTGAAATTATTACTTGATGGGCTGATATAACAGGTATTTCTGCTCAAAATGCGGCTCAGCGAAGATCTTGTCTACTTCCCAAACAAATGGTTTACAGCCGCTTTCAAATATTTCAGTCGTAAGGTCGCCACCTTTCAGGCAAATCAGGCCATTGGGGTTGTCTGTGCCCGCAGCGGTCTTGTTGCGGCGGATCAAAGGCTTGCTCCAGCGCCAGAGATCTTTCAAAGGGGCTACGGCACGGGAAACCACCACATCAAACTGCCGGTTTTTGATCTCCTCCGCACGGGAATGTTGGGTGGTGAGGTTTTTAAGTCCGATTGCTTCCGCGACCTCTTTTACTACCGTCAGTTTTTTATTGATGCTGTCTACCAGGTGAAAGTTAGCTTCCGGAAAAAATATCGCCAGCGGTAATCCGGGAAATCCGCCACCGGCCCCGAGATCCATCACCTCCATATCTTTTTTGAGATCAAATTTGGCGGCAATGGCCAGCGAATGCAGTACATGATGTACATAAAAATTTTCGATATCCTTCCGGCTGATGACATTGATCTTTTCATTCCAGTCGGAATAAAGATCTTTTAAAGCAGCAAATTGTGCTTTTTGCCCGGGAGTAAAATCGGAGAAATATTTTTCGAGAATATCCAAGTTTTTTAGATTTTGAATTCTTAACAAAGTTACGGATTGCGTGTTACGGGTTAGTTAATCGTTCGCAAAGAATAAAACCTCCATGTATAAACTTCGAAGGTTTGACCATTCACTATTGACTATTCACTAAATAATTTGCCGCAGGCAAATTATTTCCAGGCTTGTTTTGGTTTCCTCATCAGCGCCGGCGCAAAGATCAGGTAATAAAAAAACATCCACATATCGAAGAAAAGAAAAAGGCCGAAAAGATCTTTTTCTCCCAGTTTGTTGAGGGTGCGGTAAAATATGACAGCTTGCACGAGCAATTTTATCCCAAAAACGATGAGCGCATATTGCCAGTTGTAAAACAACGCACTTGCTATCAGGAATGGATAGAATACAAACTGCGAAAACGCATACAATGCCAGCAAAAATTTATGTATGGGTTTATAAAATTTTGAAGTGGTGTAATGCCGTTGTTTTTGCCTGCGCCATTGCTGCCATGATTCTGCAGGTTTGCTCATGGTAAAACTATCCTTGTCGATATTGATGCGGATATTTTTCTTCGTTGCGGCAGCATTGATAAAAAGATCATCATCGCCCCCGGGCACATTGTTGTGCGCCGAAAAGCCTTTGTGGCGGAAGAACACCGCTTTTTTGTAAGATAAATTTCTTCCCACACCCATGTAAGGCAGGCCGGCGAGGGCATAGCTCAGGTATTGCAACGCAGAGTGAAAAGTTTCCCAACGGATCAGTTTATTCAAAAATCCTTTTTTCTTGTGAAAAGCGCCATAACCCAAAACGATCTCCGTTTCGTCATGGTAGGCATTCTGCATACTGTCGATCCAATGTTCGCTGGCCGGTACGCAGTCTGCATCGGTGAGCAAAAGAGTTTCATATTTTGCGGAGCGGATCCCGATGCTCAAGGGAAATTTTTTTCCTGGTATCATTCTAGCTTCCTGCGTCAATTCTACAATATGAAGTTGTTTGAAACTGCGCTGGAATTCTTCTAAAATGTATTTGCTTTCGTCGAAAGAATTATCGTTCACCACGATCACTTCATGAGTGGTACGGTATTCCTGCACAAGAGCGCCGGGCAGATTATCTACCAGGTTGGCCGCTTCATCCCTGGCGCAAATGATCACGCTTACCGGATGGGTTTGGGAAACAGCTTTAAGCGCAGGCTTGTAAAATGCCAGTCTGCTGAAGAAAAAAAGATGATAAAAAAGTTGTATTAGGGCGGCTGACGACAATGATACAAATAGTATCAACTGCCAGTGCAGCAACAGTAATTTTGGTAAATGCATCGGTGCAAAGATAAAGGGTTCAAAAGGTTCAAAAAGTTCAAAGTTCAAAATGTTCAAAAGTTTAAAGGGTTACGGGTGGCGGGTTACGCGTGCCTGATCGTTCGCGAAGGGTGGAACCACTAAGCACGGAGAAACGAAGGAATAATAAGCAGTGAACGTGAACTTTGTGGACCTTTGTGCCTTTGCGTCTTCGTGGTTCAAATCTTCGCACACGATCAAATAACCCGCCACTCGTCACCCGCAACTATTATATCTTTGCGCAAAAAACAACTTTCATGGCCGCATTAAGCTTCGCATTGGAAAAAACCGATTCCCTCACCAAAGCCCGTACGGGTACCATCACCACCGATCACGGGGAGATCAAAACGCCCATTTTCATGCCGGTAGGCACGGTAGGCAGCGTAAAAGCGGTTACCCAGCAGCAATTGCACGAAGAAGTGAAGGCACAGATCATCTTAGGAAATACCTATCATTTATACCTGCGCCCGGGATTGGAGATACTGGAAGCAGCCGGCGGATTGCACAAATTCAATGGCTGGCACAAACCGATCCTCAGTGACAGCGGCGGCTACCAGGTCTTTTCCCTGGCGGGAACGAGGAAAATAAATGAGGAAGGCGTTACTTTTCAATCACATATCGATGGCAGCAGGCATTTGTTCAGTCCGGAAAAAGTGATGGACATACAACGCACCATAGGCGGCGATATCATCATGGCTTTTGATGAATGTCCACCCGGCGGGAGCGAATACAAATATGCCAAAAACTCCATGGAACTTACGCACCGCTGGCTCGACCGGTGTTTTACTCAATTCAATGCTACCCAGGATAAATATGGCTATACGCAAAACCTTTTCCCGATCGTGCAGGGTGGTGTACATCACGATCTGCGCAAAGCTTCCTGCGAATATATTTCTTCGAAAAATGCTACCGGCAATGCCATCGGCGGATTGAGCGTTGGCGAGCCGATAGACACCATGTACGAAATATGCGCCCTTTGCTGCGATCATCTTCCTCAGGACAAACCACGCTACCTGATGGGAGTGGGGACTCCATGGAATATACTTGAAGCTATCAGTATGGGGGTGGATATGTTTGACTGCGTAATGCCTACCCGAAACGGCCGTAATGCGATGTTGTTCACTTCAAAAGGGATCATCAACATTGATAATAAAAAATGGGAAAAGGATTTTTCGGTGATCGATGATGGCATAGACTGCCCGATGAGCAATTATTACAGCAAAGCCTACCTGCGCCACCTGATGAAAAGCAAAGAATACCTGGGGCTTACCATCGCAAGCGTACACAACCTGGCATTTTATCTCTGGCTGGTGACGGAAGCGAGAAAGCAGATTGAAGCAGGGAATTTTAAAAGCTGGAAGGAGGAAATGGTAGTAAGGCTGCAAACTAGGCTCTGATCAATTACGAATTACAAATTACGGATTACGAATGGATAACCTGTCAACATTCGTAATCCGTAATTTGTATTTCGTAATTAATTGATTATTTTGTGTCGTTTAAAACCTAGTTCCACCATGAAAAATAAATACTTTTTTCTTCTCCTCGCTTTCATTTTTCCACTGATTTCTTTTGCGCAAACTTCGCCTGTTCAGGATGGATCGGTGCCGAAGGATGCCCCGGTAAATGTGACGATCACTGATTTTAAGAAAAATACCCTGAATAATGAGATCGTTGTTTTCAGGAGCGAGAAGAATGGTAAAGAGTTCCAGGGGATCTCCGACGATTATGGAAAATTTTCGCTCCGCCTGCCGGCAGGAGATAAATACGAGATATTTGTCCTGGGATTTAAAGACTCTACCAGCCTGAATGTGCTGGATATTCCTGCTTTGCAGGGAAAAGCCTATTACCGCGATCCGATGATAGTAGACCTTCAGCATCAGCCGTCCAAGACCTTCGTGCTTGACAATTGTAATTTTGAGACCGGGAAAGCCAACCTGGAAGAAAGCGCTTACGACGTGTTGAATGAGCTGGTAGCTTACCTGATCAGGAAAGATGACGAACGTATCGAACTGGGCGGCCATACCGACAATGTAGGAACGGCGGCCAATAACCTCAAATTATCTCAGGATCGTGCCAATGTGGTGCGTGACTACCTGTTGTCCAAGGGAATAGCTGCAGACAGGGTGTATGCCAAAGGTTATGGCATGACACAGCCGATAGAAAGCAACAAAACTGCCGAAGGCAGGGCTACGAACAGGCGTACGGAAGTGAAAATCCTGGAATAACAGTTCAAAAGTTCAAGAGGTTCAAAAGGTTGAATGCACTTCATCGGGAGGCAACCTTTTGAACCTCTTGAACTTTTAACCTTTTGAACCTTGAATTTATTTGCTTACTTTTGCCCCCGGCTGCAAAAAAAGGGTGTTGAATTCCAATTAATTATAGCAGAAATTGAAGATAGTCACCATTAATTTGGGTTTATCTGTATTTTTTGTTTAATAATTAAATAATTCCTCTTATCTTTGCGCTCCGAAATTTATGGCTAAACAGGCACTTATTAAGCAAGATGGAACTATAGTAGAAGCGTTGAGCAATGCTATGTTCAAGGTAAAGCTGGAAAATGGCCACGAAATACTGGCTACCATTTCCGGAAAAATGAGGATGCACTACATCCGTATTTTACCCGGGGATAAAGTTGGAGTGGAAATGAGCCCTTACGATCTTACAAGAGGCCGTATCATTTTCAGGTATAAATAATCATTCGTGTAATTCGTAAGAATTCGTGTAATATATAGTATTAAGTAATAAGTAAAACTCAATTAAGATGAAGGTTAGAGCTTCAATTAAAAAACGCAGCGCAGACTGTAAGATCGTGAGAAGAAAAGGCCGTCTGTATGTGATCAACAAAAAGAATCCTCGTTTTAAACAAAAACAAGGGTAATCTATGATGTATGATGTAAGATGTATGATCTTGAAGGTCGTTTGTCTTGCAGATACAATCTAAAATCAACAATAACAAATCAAATAATAACTATGGCTCGTATTGCCGGTATAGATTTACCAAAGAACAAAAGAGGCGAAATCGGTCTTACCTATATTTATGGTATCGGTCGCTCTACTGCTAAGTACATCCTGGAAAAAGCAGGTATCGATATTAACAAGAAAGTAAATCAGTGGAATGATGACGAACAAACGGCTATCCGTAACGTGATCAACACCGAGTTCAAGACTGAAGGTGCTTTGCGTAGTGAAACACAGATGAACATCAAGCGTTTGCTGGATATCGCCTGCTACCGTGGCCTTCGTCACCGTAAAGGGTTGCCTGTTCGCGGACAACGTACACGTACCAACAGCCGTACAAGGAAAGGTAAACGTAAGACAGTTGCCGGCAAGAAGAAGGTAGCCAAGAAATAATTATGAATTGACAATTACGAATTACGAATTACCGGTGTATTTATACCCGTAATTCGTCATTCGTAATTCGTCATTTATATATGACTTGTTTTTTTGAACACAACGCCGGATCGTTTCAGTCAGCAGGAGGGTTGGTTCATCCCGATACAACCGGGAATATTTTTAAATGATTACCTATAATTACAATTATGGCAAAAGCACAAGGCGGCAAGCAAGGTGGAAAAGCAGCTGCAAAGAAAAGGATCGTAAAGGTGGAAGCTCATGGTGACGCTCACATCGTAGCAAGTTTCAACAACATCATTATCAGTCTTACCAACAAGCAAGGTCAGGTTATCTCCTGGTCAAGCGCTGGTAAAATGGGTTTCAAAGGAAGTAAGAAAAATACTCCTTATGCTGCTCAGATGGCTGCAGCTGATTGCGCTAAAGTAGCGTTGGATGCTGGTTTGAAAAGGGTAGACGTTTTTGTAAAAGGACCAGGAAGCGGCCGTGAAGGTGCTATCCGTTCTTTGTCACAAAACGGTATCGAAGTAGCAACTATCAAGGATGTTACTCCAATGCCACATAACGGTTGTCGTCCTCCAAAGAAAAGGCGAGTTTAAAAGTTCAAGGTTCAATGTTCAAAGTTCAATGCCTTTCAAACCGCAACAACTTTCAACTATCAACCTTCAACCTTCAATATATTTATTAACGGGTGCAGCATTCATTTTAAATGGTCTTTACAATGCTGCATCGTCACTAAAAGACCTCATAAACAATTATGGCACGTTATACAGGCCCCAAAACAAAGATCTCCCGCAGGTTTGGAGAACCGATCACAGGAAACGGTAAGTGGTTAACCAAGAACAGCAACCCTCCGGGTCAGCATGGTGCAAACCGCAAACGTAAAACTTTGGGTGAATACGCTTTACAGTTGTCCGAAAAACAAAAAGCGAAATACACTTATGGTTTGCTGGAAAAACAATTCCGTAAAACATTCGACGAAGCTAACCGCCGTAAAGGTGTAACAGGTGAAAACCTGATCAAATTGCTGGAAGCTCGTCTGGACAATACCGTTTACAGGCTCGGGATCTCCGTTAGCCGCCAGGGTGCACGTCAGTTGGTTAGCCACAAACATATCACCGTTAATGGTGAAATTGTGAACATCCCATCTTACAGCTGCAAACCAGGTGATGTTATCGGCCTGAAAAACAAAACTGCTGCAAACACAGCTATCACAGGAAACCTTCGCGGTAAAAACCCTAAATTTAACTGGGTAGAATGGAACGAAGGCGAAATGAAAGGTACCTTCATCACATATCCTGAAAGGGAAAGCGTTCCGGAAAATATCAAGGAACAGCTGATTGTGGAATTGTACTCTAAATAAGAACTGACAACCGACCACCGACAACAGACAACCGTAAGGTCATTATGTTGAAAGTCAGTTTGGTTCAGGTTTATGAGAATAGTGCTTTTGCAAACAAATTTTAAATTAAACAACAAAAATACAAATGGGTATTTTCAATTTTGTTAAACCAGATAAGATCGTTCTTCAGAAAGCAACAGACTTCGAAGCTCAGTTTGAATTCCGTCCGTTAGAACCAGGATATGGTGTAACGATCGGTAATGCGCTGCGCAGGGTATTGTTGAACTCATTGGAAGGGTATGCTATCATTGGTATCAATATAGCTGGCGCCGACCACGAGTTCGCTACCATCAAAGGTGTTACTGAAGACGTTACGGAAATTATTCTTAACCTGAAACAGGTTCGTTTTAAAGCAAAGGTTGACCATGAGGTGAATACTGAAAAGGTTACTTTGTCTATCAAAAACAAAACTGAGTTCACTGCAGGAATGATCGGAGAAGTTTCACCGGCATTTGAAGTAATGAACCCTGAATTGCTTATCTGTACTTTGGATAACAGCGCAAAACTTGACATCGAGATCACTATCGGTCGCGGTCGTGGATATGTGCCTGCTGAAGAACATAAAGAAAAGAATGCTCACTTCGGATATATTCCTGTAGATGCTATTTATACCCCGATCAAGAACGTAAAGTACCTGATCGAAAATACCAGGGTTGAACAGCGTACGGATTTCGAAAAACTCATCATCGATGTGGTTACCGACGGTACCATCCATCCTGAAGAAGCGGTAAAGCAAGCCAGCCGTATCCTCATTCAGCATTTGATGATCATCACTGATGAAAACATCACCTTCGATACCAAAGAAGATAAAAAAGAAGACCTGGTAGATGAACAGACTTTGCAACTCCGCAAAATGCTGAAGACCCCATTGGAAGACCTCGATCTTTCAGTACGTGCCTTCAACTGCCTGAAAGCTGCTAAGATCAACTCTTTGAGCGAACTGGTACAATACGAACAGGAAGACCTGATGAAATTCAGGAACTTTGGCCAGAAATCTTTGAGCGAGATCGATTCAGTATTGCAGGAACGCGGTCTGAGCTTCGGCATGGATCTCAGCAAATTGAAGATCGACGACGATAATTAATGTAACCTCGAGCTCTTGCTTCGGGTGTACGTTGAAGCTCCGGCTTCGACAATAAAATATTCACTAATAAGTAGTCTGTAAATCCTGACACGGTACAGATGAACCTAAAACTACAACGTCATGCGTCACGGAAACAAAAACAACAATTTAAGCAGGACCGCTTCCCACAGGAAGGCCCTTTTGATGAACCTTGGTTGCCAGTTGATCACTTACAAAAGGATCACTACAACTTTGGCTAAAGCTAAAGCTTTGCGCACTTACATCGAGCCATTGATCACCAAGACAAAGGCTACCGATACCAAAGAAGTTATCATGCACAATCACAGGATAGTATTCAGCTACCTGAATGACAAGCAAGCGGTGAAAGAACTTTTCACTGTGATCGCTCCAAAAGTAGCAAGCCGCCCGGGTGGTTACACTCGTATCATCAAATTAGGCGCCCGTACCGGTGATAACGCTGAATTGGCAATGATAGAACTGGTTGACTTCAACGAAATCTACGGCAAATCAGTTGCAACTGCTGCTGAACCTGCTAAGAAAACACGTCGTTCTTCTGGCGGTGCAAAAAAGAAAACTGAAGAAGTTGCTGCTGAAGCAACAACTGAAGCTCCTGTTGCAGATGCTGCAGAAACTACTGAAGAAACAAAAGAAGCATAAGCATGATTCTTTGAAATTTTATAATAGCCCTGATATTTATATCGGGGCTTTTTTTAAGCAAAGATTTTGAGGATGAAATGGATTGCGCGGATTAGCGGAGTAAAACCCCGGAGGTTTTCAAAACCTCCGGGCGTTTGACCAGGCACGAATGCCCCGTCTGGTGTCCGGACCAACGGCGAAAAAAAGGCCTGTGAAATTTTCCCGAATCAATCAACAAGTCACAACAATGTTTTTTATTTGCAAAATAAAACGGCACAACTGATATAACTATGAACGAAACAGCGATTTTGATCCTCGAAGACGGAACCATCATTCACGGGAATGCCTTCGGAAAAATAGGCACTGCTACCGGCGAACTTTGTTTTAATACCGGTATGACCGGTTACCAGGAAGTTTTTACCGACCCGAGTTATTATGGGCAGGTATTGATCATGAACAGCGTGCATACCGGTAATTATGGCGTGAAAGAAGCGGATGTGGAGAGTGGAAGCGTGAAAGTAAAAGCTGTCATCGGAAGGAATCTTGAAGAAAAATTCAGCCGTTTCCTGGCCGACAGGTCACTACAACAATATTTTGAAGATGAAAATCTTGTGGCGATCAATGGTGTAGATACCCGTGCATTGGTTGCACATGTTCGCACAAAAGGCGCTATGAACTGTATTATTTCTTCTGAAGAGAAAGATATCGAAAAACTTAAGGCTCAATTGAAAGCAGTTCCTTCAATGGATGGGCTGGAATTAGCTTCGGTGGTAAGTACTACCGAAACATATACATTGGGTGATGAAACAAGTGAACTGCGGGTGGCGGTACTTGATTTCGGCATCAAAAAAAATATTCTCAGTTGTCTGACGGAAAGAGGCGTTTTTGTAAAAGTCTTCAATGCAAAAACCCCTTTTGAAGAACTGGAAAAATTTGAACCACACGGATATTTTATCAGCAATGGCCCCGGTGATCCTGCACCAATGGATTACGCGATCAAAACGGTAAAGCAAATATTAGCGGTGGATAAACCACTATTCGGCATTTGTCTTGGACATCAGCTGCTGGCACTCGCTAATGATATCGACACTTTCAAGATGCATCATGGCCACCGCGGATTGAATCACCCGGTAAAAAATATCATCACCGGCAAAAGTGAGATCACTACCCAGAACCATGGCTTTGGTGTAAATCCTGAAACTGTTAAAACAAAAGATAATATCGAGATCACTCACATGAACCTGAATGATAACAGCATTGAGGGCATCAGGGTAAAAGGAAAGAAAGCCTTCTCGGTGCAATACCATCCTGAAGCTACGCCGGGCCCGCATGATAGCAGGTATTTGTTTGATGATTTTGTGGGAATGCTGAAATAATAAATCAATTGCCCCGGGCTTTAGTATCATTAAATCAATTGCCCCGGGCTTTAGCCCGGGGCAATTGATTTAATGATTAAATTCGTGTCATGAAAATAGCTATCATCAACGGCCCCAACCTCAATCTCATCGGAAGGCGGGAACCTGAAATTTATGGTAAAGAAACGTTTGAAGATTTTCTACAGGACCTCATCGATAATTATCCGCAGGTGGAATTCAGTTATTTTCAAAGTAATGTTGAAGGCGAACTTATCAACGAAATACAAAAGCTCGGCTTTGATTACGATGGTATCATCCTCAATCCCGGCGGATACACACATACTTCAGTTGCACTCGGCGACGCGATAGCCGGTATCACTACAAAAGTCATCGAAGTACACATCTCCAATATTTTCGGCCGTGAAGATTTCAGGAAAATATCTCATGTCTCCGGTAAAAGTATAGGTGTTATCAGCGGCCTTGGCCTGAAAGGCTATGAACTTGCCTTGGGCTGGTTTCTCAAAGGATAATATTATTGTTCCAACAACGTTCTGTTAAAAAAATGTTTAACGGCTTTGTCGGAAATTGATTTATTTATCTTCGCAACTTCATGAAGAAATTTTTTGCATTCATATTATTACTGTGTCACATGAACAATTCCATGTTCCTGCCGCAGGTTGCAGAAGATGACCAATATGATATTTCAGGCCGTCAGATGGATGATATCAACAGCGTTTCCGAATACATCGACCAGGTTATACTCGGCAATGAAGATACTACCCCGGAAGATGAAGATGCTGATAATGGCCAGAATTTTCATATAGTAAAAACAGTGGAATACAGCCATCAGCAAACTTACATATCCATTCAACGAACGGCTTTTATAGAAATCGGGACACATGAATTTTCAGAATACATGCTTCCGCAATTATCACTTCCTACCTTAGACGTAGCGACTCCTCCGCCAGACATGGCCTGATTATTTTCCGGCTGTTATCACAACAGTATTTACCGAAATAATTTTCCGGAACACCGGCGTATATTTTGATATGCCCGAAACCCTTTGTGGGCACGTGTTCTGTTACTTCATCTTAATTTAAAATGAAACATACTACCATCAGGCTATTGTGCCTGGCTGGTGTGATGCTGCTTTGCGGCACGCTGTCGTTGCGTGCGCAGGATACTATGCGCCTCACACTACCGGATGCCGAAAAACAATTCACAGAAAAAAATCTGCAGTTGCTGGCAGAACATTATAACATAGATATTGCCAAGGCCGCAGTCATACAGGCTAAGCTGTTTGACAATCCAACTTTATCTGTTATCGGAAATGTATACGACCCTCAACGCAACAAAGTTTTTAACGTGAGCAATAAGAATGGGCAGTACGATATTGCCCTGCAGCAGATCATCAGGCTTGCGGGAAAACGAAATAAAGAGATCAGGCTGGCGCAGATAAACGCTTCATTAAGCGAAAGCAGTTTTTTTGATCTGTTACGCACACTACGATATGAACTACACAGTAATTTTTATGAAAGTTATTATTTGCAAAGATCTCTAAATGCTTATTCGACACAAATTTCAGCTGTTGAAAAACTAAGTACGG
>Ga0247813_10000421_pt1 | contig 41134 bp, 37 predicted proteins | sample UWRJL169409C1_FD_180719 | JGI IMG/M metagenome (GOLD analysis project Ga0247813, IMG submission 180719) | Plant litter microbial communities from Arlington Agricultural Research Station in Wisconsin, United States - UWRJ-L169-409C-1 | ecosystem: Environmental > Terrestrial > Plant litter >... | reverse complement strand
CGAGACCGTAAGCGCAAACGGGCAACTGCTGGTGCCGGGCTTCATCGACCTCCAGGTCAACGGCGGCGGCGGCGTGATGCTGAATGACCGGCAGGACGTTGACGCTATCCGCACGATCTGCGCGGCACACGCACAATTCGGTACGACCGCCCTGCTCCCGACGCTGATCACCGACACGTTCGAGATCCGCGCGCGGACTATCGCAGGCGGCAGACAGGCCAAGGCGGAAAACGTACCCGGATTCCTCGGGCTTCATCTCGAAGGGCCGCATCTTTCTGTTGCCCGCAAGGGCGCGCATGACCCGGCCCTGATCCGGCCGATGGATCAGGCCGATCTCGACGCCATGCTCGCCTGCGCCGGGGTCTTCGACGCCATGATGGTGACGGTCGCTCCGGAAAACACCACGACGGCTCAAGTTAAGGCATTGGCGGAAGCAGGCATCATCGTCAGCCTCGGTCATACCGATGCCGGCTACGCGACCATCATCGACTATGCCAAGGCCGGCGCGCGTACTGTCACTCACCTGTTCAACGCAATGAGCCCGCTTGGCCATCGCGAGCCCGGCGTTGTCGGCGCAGCTCTCGATATTGGCAGCCTGCATGCAGGGATCATTGCCGATGGCTTCCATGTCGATCCGGCATCGATGGGCATCGCGCTGCGCTCCAAGAACGGTCCGGGCCGCATTTTCATCGTCACCGATGCGATGTCGACGATCGGCTCCGACCAGACCAGCTTCTTCCTCAATCGCCGCGAGATTTTCCGCAAGGACGGCCGCCTGACGCTGGCCGACGGCACGCTGGCGGGTGCCGATATCGACATGCTCACCTCGGTGCGGTTTGCCCATGAAAAGCTGGACCTGCCGCTCGACGAGGCGCTGCGGATGGCTTCGGCCTATCCCGCCGACGCTGCAGGCGTGGCCTCCCGCAAAGGCCGGCTGCTGCCGGGACTGGATGCGGATTTCGTGCTTTTGACGGAAGGCCTCGACATGGCCTCGACGTGGATCGGCGGTACACGCGTTTTTAAGGCGTAGCCTCGTGACATATCAAGGCGCGGCCGTCAGCCGCGCCTTCAGTGCCCGCACCGCCTGCTCATCCGTTTGCCTGGAACTTGGCGCAACAAAACCGAGCGACACCAACCGGGCATCGTGAGCCGGATTCTCTACCGAACAGGACGAATGCACTTCCGTCACGGAAAGACGCGACAGCAGTCCGCCGACCGTCTCCAGCGTCACGCCTGAACCGGGCATGATCGAGACACGATCCTTGGCATCCGCGATAACGGAAGCCAGCGCATCGACGGCATCAGGGGCTCGTTTCGCGCCGCCGGAAGTCAGGATACGCTCGAAACCGAGGTCCACCGCGATCTCGATCGCTTCCGCAAAATCCGGCACCAGATCGAAGGCACGATGCAGGGTCAGGCCCAATCCATGCGCGTGATCCACCAGCGTCTTCAGGGCCTCTTTATCGAGGCGCCCGTCGGGGCGGCTCGCGCCGAGAACGACACCGGCGAGACCTGCTGACCGGGCAGCATCGATTTCGATGCGCATGATATCCATGTCGCTGGCATCGAAAACAAAATCCCCGGGCCTTGGCCGGATCATCGCGTAGACGGGAATATCAACTTTGCCCGCCAGAGCCATCAGGCCCGGCGAAGGCGTAAGACCACCGACGGACAGAGCCGAGCACAATTCGATGCGATCGGCGCCGCCATCGACAGCAGCCCGAAGACCGGCCGCATCCTCGACGCAGACCTCCAGAAGAATATTTGTCATTAAGCCTCTCCTGCTAGACCGAGAACGGCTGCGCCGATCAGCCCGGGTTCGATCCGGCATTCGCCCCGAACCACCAGAGGGCGGTCGAATTTTCGCAGGATACGCGCCCGTACGGCCTTGTCGATCTCGGCGATCAGCGGCGTCACATTGGAAAGACCGCCGCCGATCGGCACGATCGTCGCTCCGGTGATATTGACCGTCAGGGCGAGTGGCGAACTGATGAGATCGACGAGCACATCGATGGTTCGGGCCGCTTCGGCATCACCACTTTGCCAGAGCGCGGTGATCTCGTGGCTTTCCAGGTTCTTGCCGTGCAACGTCAGGTGCAAACGCTCCATGCCGCGGGCACCGCCGATCGTATCGACGCAGCCACGCTGGCCGCAACCGCAGTCGAAGATCGGGATCGCGACGGGAGGCGTGCCGGCCATCGACGCCACCGCCGGGCCATGGCCCCATTCGCCGGCAAAGCCGCCCTCCGCATTGATGAGCCGGCCATCGACCACCAGGCCACCGCCGACGCCGGTGCCTAGAATGGCCCCCAGCACGATCCGGTACCCGCGCCCAGCTCCGGCACCGGCCTCAGCCAAAGCGAAACAATCGGCATCATTGGCAATCAACACTGGCAGGCCAAGCGAATCGGAAAGCTCCGCGCCAAGCTTGCGCCCGTCGATGCAGGGAATATTGGCGCATTTGATCGCCTGGGTTTCCGGATCGACGACACCGGTGATCGATATGGCGATACGATCCGGCTTTTCGCCGGCTTGCGCGATCACATCGCGAAGCGTGCCGACAAAAGCGTTGAAATCATCGAGCGGCGTGACGCGGCGGCCGAGCGGCTCGATCCGATCCGCTGCATGGGCAACAGCGCCCTTGATGGCCGATCCACCAATATCGAAGCAGACGATCATGCGTCACCACGAATGACGGCTTCGGCCGAGAGCGCTGCCGACAGCAGCGCCTCGTCCTGATTTTTCTGGCCGGACAACAGCAACCCGACCGGCATGCCCGCATCACCTGTACCGCACGGGATCGAGACGCCGCAGCCATCGAGGAAGTTACCGATCGACGTGTTGCGCAAAGTCCGGCCGTTGATCTTGAAGAACAGGTCATCATCGGCAAGCAGGGGTGCGATCGGCGGCGCCACATGCGGCACCGTCGGGTGGACGAGCAGTTCCCCCGGCTCCAGACTGTCGGCAAAGGCGGCGATCAACCGCTGACGGGCGTCGGCGATGGCGATGTAGTCAGCCATCGTGATCTTTTCGCCCAGCCGGGTGCGGGCGACGACGCGTTGATCCATGCGCTCCGCATCCGGCCCCTCCAGCCGCGCCTTATGCAGCGCGAATGCTTCGGCAGTCACCAGCGCACCATGGCGCGCGCCAATCGCGAAAATTTCGGCAAAAATCGGGAAGGCCCTGCGCCGGATCCGGGCACCGGCTCTTTCCAGCCTTGAAACCGCAGCTTTAAACGCGGCCACGACACCCGGTTCGGCATCGTCGAAAACGATCGTTTCAGGAATGACAAGCTTCAGGCCGTTCAGGTCCGCCCTGCCGATATCCGGCGCAGTCCGTCCGCGCATGGCAGCGTCGATCCAGATGACATCTTGAACGGTCAGGCAGAGTGGCCCGAGCGAATCGAGGCTCTTTGCCAGCGGGAAGACGCCCTGCATCGAATAACGCCCGCGCGTCGCCTTGTAGCCGACGATGCCGTTGAACGCGGCGGGAATACGGATGGAGCCGCCGGTATCCGTGCCGATCGCCACCGGCAGCAGTCCGGCGGCCACAGCCACACCGGAGCCGGCCGACGAACCGCCCGGAATGCGCGGTACGTCGCGCGATGCGGGATTATGTGCCGTTCCATAGTGCGGATTGATGCCGAGACCGGAAAAAGCGAATTCGCTGAGATTGGTGCGACCGATACTGACCATTCCGGCACCGGCAAGCGCCGTTACAACAGCTGCATCAGCGGCTGCGGGCGCAGCCTCGGCCAACACAGCGGAGCCTGCGGTCGTTACCGATCCCTTTGTGTCAAACAGATCTTTCCATGCGACCGGAATGCCATCCAGCAGGCCGAGGGACCGCCCTGAACGAAGGCGTTGCGAGGATAATTCGGCGTCTGCGAGGGCGCGTTCAGCCAGCAATTCCGTGAAAATTGCCTGATCCTGGTAGCCGGCTATCTTTTCCAGCGAAGTCTTTGCCAAGTCCACCGGATCGAGCGCGCCCGATTGCAGCAGCACCGAAAGGCCCGCGACCGACTTGCATGCGTCCACTCCATCCATCGTCTCAACACTCCACAGCTGTCCTGTGGCGGCACCATAGCCGCGCTGCGCTGGTTTTGGCAGCGAAAACAGCGCCATTCGCACATGATTTTCGCCGACTTTTCGGTGCCGCAAGCTCCTTGGCCTTGCCCGGCGGCCATGCTCCGCCTACATGCGCAAACAGCGGCAGGAATTGCCTTTCAAGGAGATACCGGATGATACTCGACGCGGCGCGGCTTTCCTTTGCCAATCTTTTTGCGCCCGAAACGCGCTCGGTCTTCTGGAAAGTGCTAGGCCTGACGCTTCTGGCGCTGGTGGGGCTATGGTTTGCCCTGCGCGAACTGTTCATCTATCTCGCGCTTCCCTGGCTTGATGCGCTGCTCCCCGGTACGCCAGGCTGGGCGGGCTGGCTTACCTTCGTTGTCAGCATTTTTGCCAGTTTCGGGCTGGCGCTGGTTTTGGCGTTGCTTCTGGCTCCCGTCACCGCGCTGATTGCCGGATTTTTCCTCGATGACGTCGCCGAGGTGGTCGAAAAACGCGACTACCCACAGGAACCCGCTGGCCGGCCCTTGCCGCTGGGCGAAGCTATTTCCGGCACGCTAAAGTTTCTGGGTGTCATCATCATCGGCAATATCATTGCCCTGTTTTTGCTGCTGATCCCAGGCATCAACCTGATCGCGTTCTTCCTGGTCAACGGCTATCTGCTCGGGCGCGAATTCTTCGAATTTGCGGCGATGCGCTACCGCTCGCCCGCCGAAGCCCGGCTTTTCCGCGCCAAACATGCCGGTACCGTCTTCCTCAGCGGTCTTGTGCTTGCGGCGTTTCTGGCCGTGCCGCTCCTTAACCTGCTGACACCGCTGTTTGCCGCCGGCATGATGGTTCATCTGCACAAGAAGTTGTCGCAGCGCGATCCGGAGTTTCAGCGGCAGCTCCATTCCAGCAAACCATCGTTCGGACGATAATTATCCATTTTGTCAATATTGACAAAATGTCAATTCAAGCTGATAAGACGTCATGCCTCATCCGCTCACGCCTTTCATTCCCGTCTGCGACGCCGTCGCCACGCTGTTTTCACCGCATGTGGAAGCGGTCCTGCATGACCTTGAGACCGGGTTGATCTTCCATATCGCCAATGCCTTCTCGCGCCGCCGGCCGGGAGACACTTCGCTCAACGAAGCTGGACTGGTCTCGACCCTTGATGATGACGTGATCGGCCCCTATGGGAAATCCAACTGGGACGGCCGCAGGTTGAAGGCGATCACCTCCGTGCTGCGCGATACCGACGGCAAGCCGGTCGGGCTTTTGTGCATCAACCACGATATTGAAGCTTTTGCCGGTATCTTCGATCAGTTGAAGTCGATGATGGATATTGCTTCTCCCCTGCCGAAGGCATCGGCGCTGATGGCGGATGACTGGCGCGAGGCGGTCAATTCGGTGATCGGGGAATTCCTCACGGCACACAGGACCAGCCTCGCAGGGCTTACCAGCCCGGAGGTGGACGGCCTTCTTGCGCTGCTCGAAGCGCGCGGCGTCTTTGCCATCCGCAAGGCCGTTCCCTATGTCGCCGAGATTCTCAAATTGTCGAGAGCGACGATCTACAACCGCCTTGGCGCGATCCGCCAGAAACAGGACGCTGCCGTTCAAGGAGAGCCGCAATGAGCAAGCCGATGCGCGATTTTGTGCTCGAAACCTTCATGTCGAAATGGGAATTCACCGCCAGGTACAACATGACGGCCTCGGACGCCGAGAGCATGCGCCTGCCGGAACTTCTGGCGATGGCCAGCGCCGAAGACCGCGCCGATTTCGAAAACCTCAGCCTCGGTTATACCGAGACATTTGGCGCTCCGGTGCTGCGGCAGGAAATTGCACGCACCTATGACACGGTCCAGCCGGAAAACCTTATCTGCTTTGCCGGCGCGGAAGAGGCGATCTATGTGGCGATGAAGGTGCTTTTGACGCCGCACGACCACGCCATCGTCATCACGCCCAACTATCAGGCGGCCGAAACCATTCCGCTCAGCATCTGCGCTGTTACTGGCGTGGCGCTCGACGTCGACAATGACTGGAACCTGGACCTCGGTCAGATTGAGGCCGCGATCCGGCCGAACACCAAGCTGATCTCGATTAATTTCCCGAACAATCCCACCGGCAAGATCCTGCCACACGCGACATTCGATGCTCTCGTCGCACTCTGCCGCAAGCATGGTATCTGGCTGTTCAGCGATGAAGTGTACCGGCTGATCGAGAGGCAAGAAGCGCTGCGCCTGCCGCAGGCCGTCGATGCCTATGAGCGGGGGATTTCGCTCAACGTGATGTCGAAGGCCTATGGGCTTCCGGGCTTGAGGATCGGCTGGCTGGCTTGCAAGGACGCGGATTTCCTGACCCGTTGCGAGCGCTACAAACATTTCCTGTCGATCTGCAATTCGGCCCCTTCCGAAGTTCTCGCCCGCATCGCCTTGAAAAACCGCGACACGATTCTGGCGCGGACGCGGGGGGTCGTCCGCAACAATATCGCCGAGTGGAACACGTTTTTCGCCGATTTTCCCCATCTGTTCGACTGGCGCGAACCAGACGGCGGCTGCGTCGCGTTCATCCGCTACAAGGGGCCGGAAGGCGTCGAGGAATTTGCGCGGCGCGCCGTCGAGGAGGCCGGCGTGTTCTTCCTGCCGTCGAGCGTCTATCACTCCGAACTCACGCACGTGCCGCAGAATTGCCTGCGTGTTGGCTTCGGCCGCCTGCATATGCCGGAGGGCATCACCGTTCTGCGCAACTGGCTGAACCGCAACAGCCTCTAGCGCCAGTCGGCTAAAGGTCGGCTTCGCGTAGGCGATATCCAACGCCGGTCTCGGTGGTGATATATTGCGGCTGGTCCGGCGTCAGCTCAATCTTCTGACGTAGCTGGCGCACATAGACGCGCAGATACTGCACGTCGTCGGCATTGCCCCAGACCTCTTTCAGCAGAAATTTATGCGTCAGCACCTTGCCGGCGTACTGCACGAGAATGCGCAGGATATCGTATTCCTTCGGTGACAGTTTGACCTCGCGGCCATCGACCTTGACGATGCGCTTGACCAGATCGACCGACAGGCCGCCGGTCTGGAACAGCGGCTTTTCGCCCTGCTGCTGCAACCGGTGACGCAGCGCGACGCGGATGCGTGCCACCAGCTCGTTCATGCCGAAGGGTTTGGTGACGTAATCGTCGGCACCGAGTTCCAGCGCCTTGACGATCCCGGCCTCGTCCGTGCGGCTCGACAGGATGACGATCGGTAGTGTCAGGCCCTCCTCGCGCCAGCCGCGCAGCAGATCGTGGCCGGGCATGTCCGGTAGGCCGAGGTCGAGCAGGATCAAATCCGGTTGCTCGCTCTTCACACTTTCGCGCGCCGCCTTGCCATTACCGGCCTCGCTGACGGCATAATCCTGTGTTGCGAGGCCAACGCGCAGCAGCCGGCGGATGGGCGGCTCGTCATCGACGACCAGAATCTTCACCGCTGAAAGCGTCATTTCATGTCCTTGAGATTGGGGGCATTGGGCAGCAATGGCAGGCTGATGGTAAAGATGGCACCGGAGTGGCCGATGCGGTTTTCCGCAGCAATGGTGCCGCCCATCGCTTCGACGAAACCACGGCAGATCGAGAGGCCAAGCCCGGTTCCCGCCCGAACATGATCGCCCTTTCGCACCCTGTAGAACGTATCGAAGACCCGTTCCAGGTCCCCCTGCGGAATACCCGGCCCTTCGTCGGAAATCCGGATCAGGACCCGCTCGCCATTGCTTTCGGCCCGAACGCGGATTGTCGATCCTTCTGGCGCATATTTGGCGGCGTTATCGAGCAGGTTGAACAGCACCTGTTCGAACAGCACCGGATCGACCCTGATCATCGGCAGATCGGCGGGAACCTCGACGTCAACAGTGTGATCGGCCAGAATCTTGCGTGCCCTGCGCAGCGCGCTGCCGACAATATCTCCGGTATAGTGAAACGCAGCATTTGGCTCCATGGCGCCGGATTCGATCCGGGTCATGTCGAGCAGATTGGCTATAAACCGGTTCAGCCGTTCGGATTCGTCAGTCACTGTGGTCAAAAGTTCGACGCGGTCCTTTTCCGGCAGGGCGGACTGGTAGTCGCGCAATGTTCCGGCAGCCCCCATGATGGCGGCAAGCGGCGTCTTCAGGTCGTGCGAAATTGAGGTGAGCAGCGCCGAACGCAGACGGCCGGCTTCTTCAGCTAGCCGCGCATTGTCGACATCGGCGACAAGCTGCACGCGCTCGATGGCAAGCGCCGCCTGATCGGCGAGCGCATCCAGCAGCCGCTGCTGTTCGGGACTGAGCAACGGTCCCTGCCGGTCATTGTCGAGACCGATGACGCCGACGGCGGCGCGGCCGGTGCGCAAGGGCACATAGAGGCGTTTTGCGCCCGGCAGCGTATCGGCACCGCGCCCGGCAGCACGATTGTGCTCCCAGGCCCAGCGGGCCGCGGCAATGTCCGCATCGTCGAGCGTATCGTCCGGTGGATAGCCGGCTTTGACCGCAATCGTCCCGTCTTCCGGCAACAGCAATACGACCCGTACTTTCAGCATCGAGGCCAGCTGAAATGCGGTCGCCCAGAGCACATCGTCCAGCGTCCCGGTACCGGCCAGCTTCTTGCTGAACAGATAAAGATCTTCGGTGGTACGCGCCCGCAACCGTGCAGCCGCCGCCTGCCGCTGGACGCTGGCCGTCAGGTTGCTGGCGATGATCGCCACGATGAAGAAAAGAATGAATGCGACAACGCTGTCGGGATCGCTGATATCCAGCGTATAAAGCGGCTGCAGGAAGAAGAAATTCAGGCAAACAGCGCTGACGACGCTGGCATAGAGAGCCGGCCGCAAACCCTTGGTTACCGCTGTCGTCAGCACCGCCATCAGGAAAACCAGTGCGATGTTGCGCACGTCAAGCGACTGGTCGAGCAGAAAACCCACACCGAGCGCACAGCCGACATAAAGCGTTGCCAGCGCATATGGCTTGATCTTGAACTGGGTTGAAGCCGGGACAGTCTTGACACCCGTTGCAACGGATTCGCCCTCGCGGTCGTCACCGGCGATGACGTGGACGCTGATATTTCCGGCCCGTCGGATAAGACGGCTGGTCACCGAGCCGTGCAGCCACTCCCGCCATCCTGATGTTCTCGGCGTTCCCGCGATGATATGAGTGACATTGCTGGACGCGGCGACCCGGACGATCTCCTCGGCCTCGTCGGAACCCGGCCTGGTCAGCGCTTCGGCGCCCAACCGCTCGGCCAGGCGCAGCGTCGCGGCGATGCGGTCGCGCGCGGCCTCTGAAAGATGAATCGACCGTGACGTTTCCACGTGCAGCGCCACCAAAGGCGCCCGTAGCCGATCCGCCAGACGAGCGGCATAGCGCACCAGGGACGCGCTGCGTGGCTCGTCATCGACACAGACTAGCACCCGGTCACCCGCCGCCCATGGACCTGAAATCGCATTCGCCTGCATATGCGTCAGCAACTGGTCGTCAACGCGCTGCGCGGTCTGGCGAAGCGCGAGTTCGCGCAGGGCCGTCAGGTTTCCCGGCGAGAAATAGTTTTCCAGCGCGCGTTGCGCCGTCTTCGGGATATAGACCTTGCCGTCATGCAGACGTTTGATCAGGTCTTCCGGCGTCAGATCGATGATCTCGATATCGTCGGCCCGGTCGATGATCGAATCCGGGACGGTTTCGCGCACGCGGATACGGGTGATCTGGGCAACGACGTCGTTCAGGCTTTCGACATGCTGGATGTTGAGCGTCGAGTAGACGTCGATACCGCGCGACAGCAGTTCCTGCACATCCATGTAGCGCTTGGGGTGCCGGCTACCGGGTGCATTGGTATGGGCCAGTTCATCGACAAGAACGAGGCCGGGGCGCCGGGCAAGAATGGCATCGATATCCATTTCCTCGAGATGACGGCCCTTGTATTCGATCAGCGTGCGGGCAATGACCTCGAACCCATTGGCAAGCGCCTGGGTCTCCTTGCGGCCATGGGTTTCGACCACGCCAATGACAACATCGACGCCATCGGCCTTTTTGGCATGGCCGGAGGTCAGCATCTCGTAGGTCTTGCCGACCCCGGGTGCTGCCCCCAGAAAGATTTTCAGGCGGCCGCGTGTTTCCTGCTCCGCCCGCTGCAACAGGGCATCGGGAGATGGTCTTCCATCCATATCGCGGACATCGTCCCGCATGCGCGCTCGTCTTTCCTCATCAATGCCGAAAAGCGGCAGGATGCCGCTTTTGACCATATCGGACATGTCCCAAAAGCCCAGAGGGTTTGGGACCGGTGCCGTCAATCAAATCCATCTCGGCATAGCACCTGCCTAGCAAGGCGCGATGCCGAGACAGAACAGGGTTAGACAGCTTTATCAAGCGCCATGTTCAGCGCCAAGACGTTGACCGCCGGCTCGCCGAGAATACCGAGTTCGCGGGCCTCGACAGCCTGATCGACCAGCGCGCGGACCTTGCCTTCATCCATACCACGCGCCTTGGCGACGCGCGGAACCTGGAAATAGGCGGCTTCCGGTGTGATGTGCGGATCAAGACCGCTGCCGGAAGCGGTAACCAGATCCATCGGTACCGCAGCGCCAGGATTGGCGGCCTTGAGAGCTTCCGCTTCTGCCTTGATCCGATCGAGCAGCTTCGGGTTGGTCGGCCCAAGGTTGGAGCCGCTGGAGGAGGCGGCATTGTAGCCATCGCCGGCAGCCGACGGACGGCCGTGGAAATAGGTATCGCCGGTAAAGACCTGGCCGATCAGGGCGGAGCCGACAACGGTCCCGTCCTTTTCGATGAGGCTGCCATTGGCCTGATGCGGGAACAGGGCTTGGGCGATTCCAGTCATCCCGAGCGGGTAGGCAAGGCCGGTAATGATGGTGATGGCAACGATCATGACCAGCGCGGGTCGCAATTGTTTCAGCATTGGAAAATTCCTTTAAACGAGGCCGTTTTACACAAGACCAAGGGCGGTGATGGCCATGTCGATGGCCTTGATGCCGATGAACGGCACGATGACGCCGCCGAGGCCATAGATGAGCAGGTTGCGCGACAGAAGAGCACCGGCACCGACGGCACGATAGGTGACACCCCGGAGCGACAGCGGGATCAGCGCAACGATGACAAGCGCATTGAAGATGATCGCCGACAGGATGGCGCTTTGCGGCGAGGCAAGGCCCATGATGTTCAGTGCCGAAAGCTGCGGATAGAAGGCCAGGAACATCGCCGGGATGATGGCGAAGTACTTGGCGATATCGTTGGCGATCGAAAACGTCGTCAGCGCGCCGCGGGTCATCAGGAGCTGTTTGCCGATCTCGACGATCTCGATCAGCTTGGTCGGATCGGAATCCAGATCGACCATGTTGCCGGCTTCGCGGGCCGCGACCGTACCGGTGTTCATGGCGACGCCGACATCGGCCTGGGCGAGCGCCGGGGCGTCGTTGGTCCCATCGCCGCACATGGCGACGAGCTTGCCCTTGGCCTGCTCCTCGCGGATCAGCGACAGCTTGTTTTCCGGCGTTGCCTGGGCAAGAAAATCATCGACGCCGGCTTCGGCCGCGATCGCCGCCGCCGTCATCGGGTTGTCGCCGGTGATCATCACCGTGCGGATACCCATGCGGCGCAGTTCGGCGAAGCGTTCGCGGATGCCGCCCTTGACGATATCCTTCAGGTGAACGACGCCCATGAGGCGGCCGTCACGCACGACAGCGAGTGGCGTGCCCCCCGATTTGGCGATCTCGTCGGCAATGGCCTGGATTTCGCGGACGGTATCCGGGCGCGCCGCGGTGTTCTGGCTGGTGACGTAACTCAGGACCGCATCGACAGCACCCTTGCGGATCGACGAGCCTTCGATATCAACACCGCTCATGCGGCTCTGCGCCGTGAACGGCACGAAGGTCGCATGCAGTTGCGCCATGTCACGGGCACGGATGCCGTACTTCTCCTTGGCCAGAACGACGATGGAACGGCCTTCCGGCGTTTCATCGGCAAGCGACGCCAGTTGTGCTGCATCTGCAAGATCCTGCTGCGACACGCCGGAAACCGGGCGAAGCTCGGTTGCCTGGCGGTTGCCGAGCGTGATCGTGCCGGTCTTGTCGAGCAGCAGCGTATCGATGTCGCCGGCGGCCTCGACGGCGCGGCCGGACATGGCCAGAACATTGAAGCGCACCAGACGGTCCATGCCGGCAATGCCGATGGCCGAGAGAAGCGCACCGATCGTGGTGGGAATGAGCGTCACGAACAGAGCGACGAGCACGATCACCGGAATGGAGCCGCCGGCATAGGTGGCAAAGCTCGGGATCGTCACAACGGCCAGCACGAAGATCAGCGTCATGCCGGCAAGAAGGATGTTGAGGGCGATTTCGTTCGGCGTCTTCTGGCGTTCGGCGCCTTCGACGAGGGCGATCATCCGGTCGATGAAGGTGGAGCCAGCAGCGGCGCTGATGCGCACCCGGATCCAGTCCGACAGGACCTGCGTGCCACCGGTGACGGCGGAGCGGTCACCGCCGGATTCGCGGATGACGGGCGCCGATTCTCCGGTGATCGCGGCTTCGTTGACGGAGGCGACCCCTTCGATGACTTCGCCATCGGACGGAATGATATCGCCGGCTTCAACGAGAACGATATCACCGACCTTGAGACTTGTGCCGGAGACCATCTTGAAGCTTTTCAGATCTGTTCCGGTCAGCAGCTTGGCCTGGGTTTCGGTGCGGGTCTTGCGCAGCGATTCAGCCTGCGCCTTGCCCCGGCCTTCGGCAACGGCTTCTGCAAAATTGGCAAACAAGACCGTGAACCACAGCCAGATATTAAGCTGCAGCGAAAAGCCGAGATCGCTGCCACCGGTCAAGAGATCGCGCAGGAACAGGACGGTTGTCAGCGTCGAGACGACGGCGACGACGAACATCACCGGATTGCGGGCAAGCGTGCGTGGATCAAGCTTGACGAAAGCCGAGCCGATCGCCGGAATGAGGATGCGAGAGTCCATCAGGCTCGCAGATTTGGACTGGCTCATAAGAGAACTCCAGTTTCTTTTGTGTGTGACATCACGGCGACCGCGTCAGCCGTGAAACAATTCGGTAAAAGCGTGGGCAAGACCGCCAATCACCAGCAGGACCAGCATAAAAGCGATGATGATGCTGGTTGCCTGCGGGGCTGCTGCTCGCGGCGGATCACCGTCGCGAGGGTTGAGGAGCCTTTTGAACTTCTGCTGGAACAAGCGGTTCATGACAGCACCTTAAAAGGTTTGGCCTGATATCATCGACAGGTGTTCAACGATCGGACCAAGCGCCAGCGCCGGGAAGAAGGTGAGACCGCCGACGATCAGGACGACGCCGCAGAGCAGGCCCACGAACAACGGTCCGTGGGTCGGGAAAGTCCCTGCCGAAGCCGGCACCCTCTTCTTCATCACCAGCGAACCGGCAATGGCCAGCGCCGGGATGATCACCAGAAAACGGCCCATCAGCATGGCGATGCCAAGCGTGATATTATACCAGGGCGTGTTGCCGGTGAGGCCGCCGAAGGCCGAACCATTGTTGGCGGCAGCCGAGGTATAGGCATAGAGGATTTCCGAGAAGCCATGTGGCCCTGGATTTCCGATCGAAGCTACGCCCGTCGGCAAGAGGACGGCGACTGCGGTGAAACCAAGCATGGTCGCTGGCAGAATGAGGATGGCGAGAACGGCCATCTTGACTTCCTTGGCCTCGATCTTCTTGCCGAGATATTCCGGCGTGCGGCCAACCATCAGGCCGGCGACGAAGACCGTCAGGATGACGAACATCAGGATGCCGTAGAAACCGGCGCCGACGCCGCCGATAATGACTTCGCCCAGCTCCATGTTGATCAGCGGGATCAGGCCGCCCAAGGCCGTGAAGGAACCGTGCATCGCATTGACTGCGCCGCAGGAGGCGGCTGTTGTGACAACCGCGAACAGCGACGACAGGACGATGCCGAACCGGACTTCCTTGCCCTCCATGTTGCCACCATCAACACCCATGGCATGAACCAGCGGATTACCGGCAGCTTCAGCCCAGTAGGTCACCGTGACACCGGCGAGGAAGAGCACGCCCATCGTGGCGAAGATTGCCCAACCCTGGCGCTGATTGCCGACCATCCGGCCAAAGACATTGGTGAAAGCCGCACCGATGGCGAAGATGGAAACCATCTGGATAAGGTTGGAGATTGCATCCGGATTTTCAAAGGGATGCGCGGAGTTGGCATTGAAGAAGCCGCCACCATTGGTGCCAAGCATCTTGATGGCCAATTGCGAGGCGACCGGGCCGAGCGCGATGGTCTGTTGCGCGCCCTCGATCGTCGTTGCCGTCACGTAGGCACCGAGCGTCTGCGGTACGCCGAGATAGACATAGGCAATCGTCAGACCGATGCAGATTGGCAGAAGGATGTAGAGCGTGGCGCGGGTCATATCGACCCAGAAATTGCCGATCGATTTGCCCGATGCGCGGGCGAAACCGCGAATGAGCGCAACGGCGATGGCCATGCCGGTCGCGGCAGATGCAAAATTCTGCACCGTCAGACCGGCCATCTGCACGAGATAGGACATCGTGCTTTCGCCACCATAATTCTGCCAGTTGGTGTTGGCGACGAAGCTGGTGGCAGTGTTGAACGAAAGCTCAGGCCCGACGGCCGTCATGCCCGAGGGGTTGAACGGCAGGAAGCCCTGGAACCGCTGCAGCGCATAGAGAATGGCAAAGCCGGCGAGATTGAACAGAAGCAGGGAGAACACATAACTCGTCCAGTGCTGCTCTTCCTTTTCGCTGGTGCCGGACAGCCGGTAAAGGCCGCGCTCGAGCGGAGCAAAAAGAGGCGACAGCAATGTGCGCTCACCGCCGAAGACGCGCGTCATATAGGCGCCGAGCGGCTTGACGAGTAAAATGACGATCCCGCAGAAGATGAGGATCTGGATCCATCCGTTGAGTGTCATGGCAATAACTTTCCGAACCTGGCGTTGTTAGAAGCGCTCAGGGCGAATGAGGGCGTAGGTCAGATAGGCGAGGAGAAACACGGTCACGCCGGCTCCGAGCACATAATCGACAAGCATTTCTCTTAATCCTTCGAATTAGAGACGGTCGCAGGCCCGGGTATAGGCAAACGACAGCGCGAAAAACAAAACGCCGATCCCGATCAAGACAATATCCATCATCGATCCAGGCTCCTTTTGTTGAATTTCATCTTTCCCTCCTCTTCAAAGGAGGGCAGCGACGCGAAAGAGGCCCCGTCCGATCATGCGCGACGCAAGATCCGGGGCCTGAATTCCACGCTGACTATCGACCCGAACCGCATTAGCGTTCGAGACGGGGCGCTAAGGAGAGATATAAAAAATTCATAAGGATTTTGTGGGAGATGACTGAGTCAGACTTTGTCGCTGCTAACCTGGAGAACACATTCAGACGTCATTTGTGGGGGAATGGAGTGAGCCTTGCGGGCGTGGACGTGGAGACGGGTTCGGTTCGTTATGATTGTTCGTAAGCGTCCGGTCAGGCCATTTCCGCCGGAATTTGTGGATTCCACGGCAGGAGTTCATCGATCCGGTTGATGGGATGATCGGCGATGCGGGTAAGGATATCCCGCAGGTAGGCTTCTGGATCGAGGCCGTTGAGCTTTGCGGTTTATGCCGACCGTCGAACTATGCCGAGTGTCTCTTCTCTTGTTTGCAGTAAACCGTGCGTTCCCGGCCAGTTCGGTGGGTCGCTGTTGTTTGGCACTCGGCATAGTTCTCATGCTCAGAGGGCGTTTAGAAACTCCAGAAGCCGGTCGCTTGGTCGAAATCGCTCGGCCTTGGCGCGTTCGTACGGCTTCAGCTTTGCGAGTGCAGATTCCTTCAGTTCGAGATGCGCATGAAGATAGGTCAACGTCGTTTCCATCGCTTCGTGGCCCAACCACAGGGCAATTACGGAGCAGTCGACGCCCGCCTGCAGCAACTCCATGGCAGCAGAGTGCCGCAAGACATGGGGCGAGACCCGCTTTGAGCGAAGGGAGATGCAGTGCTCACGTGCTTTGGCGACATATTTGTTCAGCAGCGCCTGCACACCGTCCGCGCTGAGCCTGCCACCGTGCATATTCGGAAAGAGAGCCGTTGCGCCCCGCTTCCCTGGCTCCTTGAGCCACCGCTGGAGGGCTTGCTGTGCAACCTTCGTGAGCGGCGTACTTCGCTCTTTGCGGCCCTTGCCGACGCATTGCACATGCGCACCGCGGCCGAGCATTACCGAGTCTCGGTCGAGGTCGATGATCTCCGAGACCCGCAGCCCCGTTTGCGCGGCCAGCAATAGCAGAGTGTAATCGCGGCGTCCCAGCCACGTGCATCGGTCCGTGCAGTCCAGGATCGATTCAATCTCGTACCTGGTTAGGAACTGAAGCTGCCGCTTGTCGCATCGCTTGCTGGGGATGGCGAGCACACGCTGAATGTGGGCGCTGTGTGCCGGCTCCTCGAACGCCGCATATCGGAAGAAGGATCGGATGGCTGTGAGGCGTAGATTCCGGGTCCGCACCGAGGCGGATCTCTTCGTCTCAAGATCCTCCAGGAATGCGCCGATGAAGGGAGCGTCCAAATCCCGCAGCGTCAACTGGGATGGGGATCTCCCAAGGCGCGTCTGTGCGAACGCAAACAGGAGCCTGAAGGTGTCGCGATAGGAGGCAATGGTATTGGGACTTACACCTCGATGCTTCATAAGCCGATCTGTGAACCAGCGCTCGATCAGCACGGGCAGGTCGTTCCTGTGTCTCATGACCGTACCTCCCAACGCTTATCCAATCGCCGTACGGCATGGTTCATCAGTTCCGGCGTGGCCGACAGATACCAATAGGTGTCACGAACATTGGCATGGCCGAGGAAGGTTGAGAGAACGGGAAGCTCGCGTTCCACATCTTCGCCGGCGCGATGCCAGTTGATCAGGGTCTGGACGGCGAAACGGTGACGAAGATCATGAATCCGTGGGCCATCTCGATTCCCCTCCTGTCGTAATCCGATTTGCCGGGATAGTCGCCAGAACACGCGATGCACGTATTGATGCAGCAATCTGCCGCCCTGTTCGGCGACGAAGAAATAGGGACTGCGCGGCGTACCAAGGTGCGCATCGCGTCGGGCGGCATAGCCCGAAAGGACAGCAATTGTCGTGGCATGCAGCGGCACCAGCCGTGACTTGCCAAACTTTGTCTCTCGGATGATGAGGACGCCCTGGTCGAGATCGACATCGGCCCGGAGAAGGCTGAGCGCTTCGGAATGGCGTAGTCCGGCCACTGCTATCAGCCCGAACAGGCAGTGATATGTCCAGCGCCGCAGAGCGTTGGCCGGCGGCAACGACAGTGCCGCCGCCAGAAGTGTCTGAATCTCGATCTCGCTATAGATGTAGGGCTTTGTCCGCCGTGCCGGTGCTACAGCGTCGCTTGGTAGCACTTCTGTCAAAGGATCGAAATAGCTGAGGTGCTGGGCAAAGCAGCGCACATCAACCAGTCGAATTGACCAACTCGGCTGCCCGCCCATCGAGGTGACCCACTCCATTGCCAGATCATTCGTGATGGTCTCGGCGCCGCTGGCTTCCATGAAAGCGACGAACTCCGACAATCGTTTTGCCGGACCGTCATATTTGTATCCCAGCCCTTGGCGCATGCCGATGTAGCGCTCAAACGCGGTGCGAAGCCGGCTCATTGGACACCTCCCGGCCAGGGTAGGCTCAGTTCACGCAGCTTCTCAATATCGAGCTTGGCATAGATTCTTGTACTGTCGATGCTTCGATGGCGGAGCAGTTGGCCGATCTCGGCAAAACTGGCGCCCGACCGCAAAAGGTCAGTCGCAAGGCTGTGGCGGAAAAGATGGGCACCGTGATGCGCATAGCCTTCAATGCCGGCCTGTTCGAGTGCTTGCTTGGCGATCCACGTGATGGCGCTGCCAGATGTAAAACCCACGTGCGGGGCGAGTGTTCGTAGGAAAAGTCGTCGACATGCTGAGGCTGGACGCCCATGTCTGATATAAGCGACGATCGCTGTTCCGACGTCGTGACGCAGCGGCATAGTCGCTTGGCGTCGTCCCTTTCCGTGTACGAGGATCGTGCCCGACTGCCAGTCGATATCGTCAAGATTGAGGGTGGAAACTTCGCTGGCGCGCAAACCGAGCTTGGCGAGGATCATCAGAACCGCATAGTCCCGACGACCCATTGCCGTCGTCCGATCACAGGCATCGAGAATCTTCTGGACTTTCTCGGGCGGGAGAAATGTTGGAAGGCCGGCAAGTCGCCAGCGGCGGATGGACGGCACACAGCCAGCGAGCGGCATCGAGATGAAACCCTTCAGGTGCAAATAGCGCAGGAAGGCACGCACAACCCCGCACATGGCTTTGCCACTGTCGGCGGAACCATCGAGCGCATGTCGCTCGACATAACTGATCACGATCTGCGGGGTGAGCGCTGCAAACCCGTCTACGCCTAAAGGACACACCTCCCGGAGAAATCGAAGCGACAGAAGCTTGTGGCTCCCCACAGTCCCGGCGGCGAGCCCTCTCTCAGTCGAGAGATATTGCCCGAATACATCGACGATCTTCTCGTGTTCACTGCGCAGAATCGGAAGCGCGGCTGGTATCAAACCTTTCTCCCGTAACGCCAAAAGCAAGCGGCGGAGTGCCGATCGATCGCCCGAGTCGGGCTTCCAGTGCTTGAAACGATGCTCAAGAAAGCGGTCGACGTGAACCTCGCTTAAATCCTGCGCAGCATGTCCATTGCCAACATGCCAGTCCATCAGATCCCGAAACAGGCTCAGCGAGCGCCACGTGCATTGCCGACCCAAACCTTCGTTCGACATTTTGGCGGCGTAAACGCCCGCAAACTCCCGATACGGACCATAGACCAGCTTCCGGTATAGGGCGCTGCGATTCAAATAGTCAGTTGCGTTCATGTGTCCTCTCCTTCGCGTCAACTGCGACGGAGAGACCCTAAACTATGCCGACTAGCTGCCCGCTATGATGCCGGAAACGTTGGAAAAAATTTGACTAACCGGCATAGTTCGACGGTCGGCATAAACAGCTAAAATGAACAACGTCGATCCGCTCGCCTGGCTGACACAGACCTTAGTTCGCATGGCCAACGGTTGGCCCGCGCAGGATATCGACGCTCTGATGCCGTGGAACTTCCAGTCGAGCGTGGTCGGCTAACCGCTTACGATGTTGCGTAGATACGGCCAAATGTTACCGCGAAAACTACCTGGTCCACGTTCGAATAGCTGAATAGCTCGCTTCTTGAAACCGTTCCGCGCACAATCTTCTTCAGTTTCGGACCTTCGACACGTCCCATGATTTGCCGCTTTAAGTCGCAGATATTTCTGATATCGCATCGAATAGACGGCAGTCACGAGCTTTAGGGCTTGCGGTCAGTACGGTCGCTACAAGTAATGGTACTCAGAGTTGCAGCATCCGCTTGCGCTCATCATCCGCGAATTTTCGCGGATGAGTGTCGAGTGTGCGGACTCTCCTTATCGTGTGATCCGAGCGCGGTGTTTCCCGACCAAACAAGCTTAGCGGTTCACTACGGGAAACAGCTCATCAGAACTCCTCCCAGCTTTCCTTTACTGCCGCATTCCCAAAGAATGCGTGCTGCTGCCTGATAGCGAGTCTTCTTGCTGGTGAGATCAACGGCCGATGTGCTGCACCCGCTGCCATGACAGACGTCGTCTCACGGAGTGCGTGACCAAGCTTAAATTGCGAGATCAGTTCACGCAGCCGCCCACTTTCAGCGGCAAGGGTCGCGCCCGCTGCACTCGTCTCTTCAACCATCGCCGCATTTTGCTGAGTCACCTGGTCCATCTGGTTGACGGCGGTGTTAACCTCAGAAAGACCCAGAGATTGTTCTTTCGCTGATGTTGCAATCGAGTCCATATGTTGGTTGACTGTGAAGATATAGCTCTCGATCGTCTTCAACGCCTCACCTGTGTCGCTCACAAGCTTTACACCACTTTGTACCACGACTGAGGAGTTGCGGATCAAATCCTTAATCTCCTTGGCGGCATGAGCAGAACGCTGTGCCAGTTCGCGCACTTCTTGGGCCACCACGGCGAATCCTTTGCCTGCTTCTCCTGCTCTTGCAGCCTCAACCCCAGCATTCAGCGCCAGGAGATTAGTCTGGAAGGCAATCTCGTCGATGACGCCAATAATGTTGGAAATCTGGTTGGAAGAGTGCTCGATTTTCTGCATTGCATCGACCGCATGGGCGACCACGCTGCCGGAGTGGGCAGCACTTTCGTTTGCTTGCGCAGCAACCTTCTGAGCCTCGTCAGCACGCTTGGACGAGTTCGCAACGTTCACCGTGATCTGATCGAGGGCAGCTGCGGTTTCTTCGAGAGAAGCTGCCTGCTGTTCCGTCCGCTTGGAGAGATCTTCCGCGCTAGCGCTGACCTCCTTGCTCCCAGTGTCGATCGCGTTTGTTGCGTCGGCCACGGCACGAAGGGTTTCAGACAGCTGCGAGACGGCGGTGTTGAAGTCCGAGCGAAGCGTCTCGAACTCGTCGGCAAACGGATCGACCAGCTCGAATGTTAGGTCGCCATCCGCCAAATGCTTGAGCCCCTCTCCGAGACCACTTGTTGCCTGCGCCATGGCTTTCGCTTGTAGCCTTTCGGCTTCGGCGGATTTCCTCCGTTCGGCTTCAGACTGCCTGCGGTTGGCATCCGCCTCCAGTTCGAGCCGCAAGTTTGAAAAGGCGTTGGTCCGGAACACCTCGACAGCGGCTGCCATCTCACCGATTTCGTCGGCGCGCCCGTTGTAGGGAATGGAAGTAGCACTATCGCCTTCGGCGAGCCTCTTCATCGAGGCAGTGATGGTCTGAATAGGTTTAGCAATCCCTGCAATCGCAAACCAGATGGATGCGACAATGACGGCAAGGCAGAGCGAGATAATGAAGTAAGTTAGCATCATGGTGGAGTGAAAGGTTTCACTGCTCGCTTTCTGCGACGCCGCCGCACCTTCGGAATTTAGTACAACTATCTCGTCCAGTAACTTATTGATCTCATTAGCCATAGGCCGCATCTGCACTTGCTGGAGCGCGGTCGCCTCCTCGGTCTTCTTCGCACGTGAGAGTGCCACCATGGACTGACCCAAGGTACCAAGTTCTGCAAATAGAGCCTTGACCTTTTCTATCCTTTGCCGACCGTGCTGGTCTGTGATCAGCACTTCATATTTTGCCACGTGCTCAAGAAACTCTAGATGTGCCGCCGAAATACTATCCTCAGCGGACTTCAAAGCAATTTCGTCCATGGCCATGAGGTGATTTAGGTAACCGCGCCTTGCGCTCGAAAGCTCGATGCTCATATCCTTCGACAAGACGACTTTGGGAAACCATCGGGAGGAAATTTCGCTCGTGCTGTGATTGAGGGCACTCATGCTCAAAATCGCGATGGCAGCAAATGCAATTACCGTTGCCGCAATTAATATGAGTGCGCAAGTCAACGCAGTCTTTATTTTAGGACGTTTCATGGAGAGCTCCCAGCAGTTCCACTGCTTGCAACAATTAAATAGCCGGAAGCAAATTCATTTTGCCGAAGGCGCTATGGACGAATTCAGCTTCGCCTTGTTAGATGAATACCGTCTAGTGTCCTGCCAAACGCTGGCTAACGAGTTCCAGCCGTTCGATCTCGCACCACGAACGCGGCAGCGGACAGCCTACCTTTCTCAGCTGGTTAGGGCCCATTCGAGATTTCGCGGATCAGCTTTTTTGCTCGAGGAACAGAGAGATTTGCACCTTGAGACAGTTTTTTGAAAAACTACTTGATGTATTTGATGGCCACCCCCGTCTCCCAATCGCCCGGCCATTTGATCAAGCTCGAACGGTTCGATTTCAGTTGAAAAGGCGAACAGGTGAACGTCACATAAGGCTCCCCTTGTCTCTGACCAATACGGGGCCACGTGCGCGGGTAAGCTGGGGGGCTGTGGACATGCTTGCATAGCTGCCACGATGAAAGGCAAATCAGACATCATCGGAGGTCCTTTCCGCGTGCAAAGGAGCGCTCTCGGGGCCGCGTGCGAGAACGAAGGCAAACAAAACCGTCATGGCGACGACGCCCGCCCACATTGATTGCTGCCAGCCAAGCACGAATGCTTCCTGCGCGGCGCGATAAAGCGCATGGGAGTAAGGCTTGCCTTGGCTGGCGATGGCGAGTGCGTCGGCGATGCCACGGCCCGCTGATTGCGCCGCCTCGACGGGCAAGCCGCCGACGCGCGACGCTATGGCTCTGCTATAGCCGACGACAAATACTCCACCGAGCAACGCGACGCCGAGCGACGCGCCAAGCTCACGAGTCACATCATTAAGCGCGGAAGCGACGCCCTGCTGATCCCTGGGAAGGGAAGATGTGATCGCCTCGGTGGAGGGTGCCATTGAGAGCCCCATGCCAACGCCCAATGCAATCATCCCAGGCAGGACTGACAGGTAGCCGCCATCAACCGACACAAGTCCTGCCATGAGCGCGATCCCGATCGCGCCGATCGCGATTCCTGCCGCCATTATCACGCGTGTTCCAACGCGCGCCAACATACGCGGTGCGACCAAGGAAAACGCCATCATCGACAAAGCAATCGGCATGAGCCCCAGAGTTGTGAGCAGCCCGGACCAGCCAAGCACTGCTTGAAAGTAAGGGTAGAGGACCACGAGCACGCCCGCCTGCACGCCGAACCAGGTCAGCAGTGACAGCGAGCCACTGGTAAGGCTACGCTGGCGGAACATCCTAATGTCGATCAGCGGCGCTTTATAACGCAGCTCCCATACGGCGAACCCGGTGCCTGCCCCCACAGCTACGGCAAGGCTTACCAGCGTCACCGGCATGTCCCAGCCTTGCTGCGGGCCTTCGGTTAAGAAGTAAATAAGGGCAGAAATTGCGACGAGCGATAAGATGGCACCGACAAAATCGAAGCGATGTTCGGATTGCTCGCGTAAGTTGGGGATAAAGCGAGTCGCCATTACAGCGGAGACCGCGACCAGCACCACGGGTAGGAGGAATAAATAGCGCCAATTCAGCGCGTCGACCAGCAGGGCCGACAGGAACATGCCCAAGAGACCGCCGCTGCCGGCCACGGCGGTCCACACGCCGATTGCCTTAGACCGCTCCCCGTCGGGAAAGACGGAAGTGATGACCGATAGGGTGACAGGCATGATCATTGCCGCTCCCACGCCGCTTAGGAAACGAGCGCCCAACATAATTTCGATTGTAGCGGCGAATCCAGCGGCTGCATTTGCAACAGCGAATAGTGCGAGGCCTACAAGCAATATTGGCTTGCGACCCCATCGATCGCCAACTGCTCCGAGGGGAAGCAACAGCGCCGCAAGCGTGATTGCGTAGACGTTGATCATCCACAGCACCTCGCTCTGCGAGGCGCGAAGGTCGGTGGCGATTGGCAACTGTGCGACATTGAGACCCGAAACGGACGCAACCACGGCGATCAGGGCTAGGCAGATCGCAATCAATATATTTCGACGCTGACGGACATCATAGATTTGGGTGTCGCTAGCGACAGCTTGCGTCGAAAAATTGGATATCATGCCACATCATATGTTGCGGTTTGGGAATTCGTCAAGATGTTACGAATTCCTTCTGAGTGCCTTGCGCCACCCGGCCCCGTTTTACAGCGGGGCACGCACCTCTATTCGGAAACGCTCGAAGAAGGACGGGACATGAACGTATCCCTAAGAGAGCTTCCATTGTGATGCTGCAACCTCGCTCCCATGAATTCGGCGCAAAGTTGGTGCCAGCAGCGAATCGGCCATACTGCCCAGGAGATCGGGCTTGGAGTGTCCGCCGTTGTGCTAAGTTAAAGTGTCACTTTGCGCGCGTTGTTGGAATGCGACACATCGAGATGTCCACCTGCGCAGAGACAAGCCCCCGAATCGGCTGGGCCGGGTCGCAATGAAGGGGGAGGCGGGTGAAACGCTCCCTTTCGACTTTAGCTTTCTCACTGACAATCGTTCCGTCCTCGGTGCATCGGACGGTCCCCTCGAACACCGTGTAGGCAGGGAATTTCCCCACCAGCGCACATCCAGCCGATTGTCGGCACCGGCATAGATCTCGACATAGCAACCAACTGCGCCGCGTGTCACCTCGGGTTCCTGCTACACAATTTGCTTGCGCTCACACGAGGGATCATCCTGACCCTGCTTGAGGTGTGACGCGGCAAACGCAAGCGCGCCACCAACCTCAATCGCGAGTTACTTCTAGCAGCGCTGGAGAGCCGCGCTACGCAGCTCTTGATGACGATTCGGGCATTGGTGCCGTCACGGCCGTCTCTATATCTATTGAAGGAACACAAAACTGCCAAACCTCGGGCTCGGTTGGAGCCTGACTCGGACTGGAATCACTGCAGTAGCAGTTATGCTAGGTCGACATCACGGCAATAACTCTCGAAGAGCTGACAACCATCTGCGGGGCTGCTAGCGATGGTGTTCCGTGGGCTGGATCATCCGCTTTCGCTGACTGGAGTGCTCTTGAGATTGCGCTTCAATCATTTGGAGGATCTCGCGTGCCAAGACCGTTGTGCGGCAACATTTGTCGACCGCGGAGCCGATCCTGCACCCAGCAATGGATAGCTTTTAGAGACGTGGCAGGTGAGGGTCCAACTCACCGTAAAGCTCCCGTCGAAGCCGCGGCTGGTGAAACGTCGGACGCTACTTGCGCGACAGCTAGATATAGGCGTCCCCTTCACCCCTTCCATTGGTGCAGCGTCTCGCAACATGCGCTGCCCATCCCCTCCAGCCAGCATCTCAAAAGCGGAGTCGGATCGAAATTCGCATAAAGCCTCATCATTATCGGTGATCTGATGTAACTCACGCGTGCTAAAGCCGCGCGTCTGCTCGGAAGCTTACGCGAAGCTGGTTCGAGCGTCTGGTCCAAAGTGGAATGCTTGGCGTAGCGGGGGATCATTTTTTCTGGCGTGATTACGCGCCTATTTGGCAGCCAGGCTTTCTATGGCTCTGTTGAGATCAGCGAAGCTGCATTGTGTGGGCGAAGTCTTTGGTGCCCGACCATTCGGCAAGCGCTGCCAGTCGCTAGCCATACCCGGACGCCAGTCGGGATCGGGATCATCGCAGCGTCTCCTGCCCGCGCAGGATCCGCAGCAGCGCATCGACATCGACGTCACGATCGACAAGGGCGCGCCGGCCGTTTGCACTCAGCACTTCCATGCGACCGCTACTTAATACCGGAGTCGATGGAGCCGGGCGTAGGCACGTCAGGTATGATCAGCGCCGGCAAAAAGCCCTCCATCCGATTGCTGTCAAGATTGCCGGCCTGCACCAACTGACGCCTGGGGTACAGTTGTGAGCGGGAAACTCCATGCTCCTGCGCCGTCGCGGAAAAGCCTTCCTCGAAAGTTTTGAGCTTTGCCTCCGCGGTAAAGCGCCGCCGACGCCCTGCGTCGATGATTTCAAGCCGGCTCACCAGTGTCCGAAAACTGAACTTATAACTCGCAATAGAGACAAAACGACAGATTCATCCTACACGCTCGAGGCAGCGGGTCCTCGGACGCATATGTCTTCACCACATAATCGCGAATTCTATCAACGATCCGATTGTTCGACAGCCGGCCGATTGCCGTGTGCCGGATCGTTGCCGCACCACCAGTTTGGATACGTGTCAGGAGACGACAGACTCGGCGCGCTCAGATCAAGTGTTATAACTTTGCGGTACAAAGAGGCTAATCCAAGCGTATCTTTTGTCGCATACCGCTTACCGCTGCTAGCGTCACGAGCTCAAGCACCCCGGTCAAGCGCCTTGCGTGCGCGAAGTCAGGTGCGGTTACTGCACCACTTTGAATATCCGCCACAAGCCTTTGATAGACTTCTCCTACATTACCCGCTGCACCCTTTAGGCCACCGGAAACGAGCTCTGGCTCGGGATCTGGAAATACGACACTCGACTCTAATCGCAAAGTGCCGGCCTGAAAACCGTGCGGATGTCCGCCAACCAAGCGCAAATTACCCTTCTCGCCGATGATCTCGAATGAGAAGGGCGTATCGGGGGGGCGGTTTCCTCCAATCTCGGTCGAAAGGATGCAGCCTGTCGCATGTTTGCTGAGCACGAACAACTGATCCGGTGTGGTTCGGCGAATTGATTGTCCCACATCGGATAGATGAACAATGGGATGCTGAATAGATCCCCTGGCGTCCACTTCGTCGATTTTGCCAAGTAAAGCCTCTGCCAAATCCAGCGTATGACCGCCGAGAATTGTCGTCAGGTTTGCTCCGTTGGCTGGATCATTCAGGTAAGCATACGCGCCCGGAATGGACGCAGCATATCCAGAAGTAGTGGAAACAATGCGCGCTGTAAGCAATCGACCCAGCGTTCCCGATTGCACCAATTCCTGCGCCCTTCTGACGGCAGGTGCCTGCCGGGCCTGAAGCCCGATTGCGTGATGCACACCAACAATCTCGGCCGCGGACGCCAAGGATGCAGCTTCCTCTTGATTCCGACCCAGCGGCCATTCGCAATAGATATGCTTCCGATGCGCAAGAGCCGCTCTCACGATTTCTGCATGCTCGGGAACTCTTACGCAGACTGATATAAGATCAACGTGGGGGCTAGCGCACATCGCAATCGCATCGTCGAACCAATTTTCGGCGCCAAACGCCACCGCCGACGCGCGTGCGGAATCGGCACTACGGGTTGAAACTGCGGTTAGCTTTAACTGCGGCAATGCAGCGATTGCGGGCAGATGTGAATCTTTGGCCCAACTTCTCACGGCATTCGCGCCAACAACACCCACGCGCACCAAATCTGCCATCCTGCACCTATTAAACGGACTAAACCTGTCCGTTTAATAGGTGCAGGATCCCTCTCTGTCAACACGGCGCAAGTTCGGGTAGGTTGATCGGATGAGCAATGAGGCAATCAAAAACGCAGACTCTCCCCGCAAACGTGGGCCCAGGAAAGATGCCGAGCGAAATCGCGAACGTGTTATGGAAGCAGCCAGGCGAGCGGTCGCGCAGCACGGTCTGGATGCCAGCTATCATCACATAGCGGCCCTCGCAGGGGTAGGAGTGGGGACCGTTTACCGGCGATACCCCGACCGCAACGATCTGCTTCGCGCGATCGTGCTCGATATTTTGGTGGAGCTCACCAATCTGGCTGATAAGGGTCGCAACAACTTAGATATCTGGGCCGGATTTTCCGAGTTTTTCAGCCAACTTGTGCTTCGATTCAGCCAGAATGCAGGCCTTTCGGATCGCCTTGCCGAGCGTGGCGGAGCGAGTGTTCAAAAAGCTCGGGAAGGTTTGATTTTTGCTATAGAGCGATTGTGCGAGAGAGCTCGCACGGACGGTCTTCGATCGGAGATTGCCTGGCACGACATTATCTACCTCGCGAATGGTGCGGGGGCCCGAAACTGCGCGTTTAATATCCAGATTGATCCGAAACAACAGGCAGTCGCTGTTGACATTATTCTCGCGGGGTTGAGAAATTATTCGCCTTAGCGATTTTGCTTACGGTTCTCAATCATTTTCGCCTAACGTGTTTGACGCTGGAAAGAGCATTTGCAATAAGGGATCGAAGGCCCGCATCGCAGGCCATTTTGCAGGACCGAAAGCGATATTTCGATGGATTCAGCCGAGAACTTTATTACGCCACTTAAAAACATCACACAACATTGGTCGCCAAAAGTCATCGGCCAAGTAAATGACCAGTACGTGAAAGTTGCCAAGCTACTCGGCGAACTGGTTTGGCATAAGCACGACGACGAAGACGAACTTTTCTATGTCGTCAAAGGATCGCTCAGGATCGAGTATGAAGACCGATCAGTTCTTCTAAACCAGGGTGATTTTCATATTGTTCCCAAGGCGACCATGCACAATCCTGTCGCTGACGAAGAATGCTGGATTGTCCTTATAGAACCCGTCGGAACGAAGCACACCGGCGATGCAATGACCGATCGTACACGTAGCATCGACGAACAGCTCGGAAGTTGACATTAGCAGGCATGATTGATCCCACGTTTATTTGATTTTGTGCAAGGCTGCATCGGTTACATTAGTATTCGATTGTTCCGTAAATATGGGAGCACGGGGCGCTTTGGCGGTGTGCCACTTGTTTAAAGTTGCTCCGCCCCGTCCTCCGTGGTTCAATCCGTTCAGATCCGACAAAAATCAGGCATGGACACGCTTGGCATATAAGGCACGCGCCTTATCCATCCGCGAGGAATTTGCGACAACCCATTCAGCGAGACTCCGTGCTGGCACTAAAAAATCTTCGCCCAGGTCGGTTAGTGCATATTCAACCTGAGGCGGCATAGCAGCCGTGACCGTCCGAGACACAAAGCCGTTTTCTTCAAGCTCCCTCAAAGTAGATGCAAGCACCTTCTGGCTAATCGCGCCAACTTCACGGCGGAGCGCGTTGAAGCGCAGCGGCCCGTGGCCCAGCACATGAACCACCAATAAACTCCACTTATCGCTAATACGCGCCAGAACGCGACTCATGTGATCGCAGGCAGCGGTATCCTCATGGTGATCTGGTTTCGACAAAGTGCCTCCTTGTACGATTTGGGAACCAACCGTAATCTAGTTACTGTTCGAAACTAACAATACAGGAGATTACGTTGAATCCTAAGCCCCGCATAGCGATAATTATTGGCTCCACCCGCCCAGCCCGTTTCGCCGACACGCCGGCACAGTGGATATTGAAGCAGGCTCAAACACGCTCTGATATCGACGCTGAACTAGTAGATCTACGAGACCATCCGCTGCCTTTTTTCGACGAGCTGGCCTCGAATAGATGGTTGCCCAGTCAGAATCCCGAGGCAGTCAGGTGGCAGGAAACTATTGGCCGTTACGATGGTTACGTTTTCGTTGTAGCAGAGTACAACCACTCCATCACGGGGGTCCTTAAGAACGCCCTCGATCAGGCCTACAAGGAATGGAACCGCAAGCCATTCACCGCGATTGGATATGGCGGAACAGGCGCTAGCCGCGCTGTCGAACATCTACGTGGGATCGCGACGGAATTACAAATGGTTTCAACCAGTGCGGCAGTTCACATTAGCGGAGGTGACTTCATGGCCATTCATCCCGCTTTCGGGAACAAGCCCATTGCGGAAATCGAGTCGAGCCTTTTGCCGGCGGCAAAAGCAGCGTTCGACGAACTCGTCTGGTGGGCGAAAGCTACCATCGGCGCTAAGGCGGTTGAAGTCTAAACACTAAATTTGTGGGGCTTAAAGGTTGAATGACCGTTCATTCGAAATCGGACAGATCAACGCGGCGACCCACGGGTCGTGAGAAGCCTCCAAATAAGGGCCTCAGCGAACCGGATTTTTTCGAATCCGAGTGATGGGTGCATGGCCAATATGTGGATCCTGAACAGATTGTATCGGTCGGGTCCGAGGCACTGATGGCGGGTTGTGTTTAAGTTACGCTGCAGTCCGGGTGATGCTTAGTGTGCGACGCGACAATCAGGCAGTTCACATCCTGATTGTCGCGGCATGCCAAGTGTACAAATGTGGCCAAGTCGGCTCATACGAGTTCGGTAATGTTGGAGTTGTGCACGCGTTTTGCTTTATGTCAGGTCTCCCAAATTCGCAATCTTAGGCTAAACTCCACGCTCTGCGAAAACGAGTGATCCAATTCCAGCACGTGTCGTTCCGCTTTTGGAACCTGTTTCGCCGCGGTATTTTCGCTTACGAGCAATGTGAGCATCCGGGCTCTGGGATTGTCTTCTGTCCACCCCTTTGAAGCTTACAATTTTGATAGCACGCCTGAACCAATTTAGCGCGAGGGCGAAGAGAGATTCGAAGAATTGCTCGTTCAAGGAAGAACTAAATGCGGAAAACTATAATTTCAATCGTAGGTATTCTAACAGTAGCACAAATAGAATGGGGCGTAGCTTACGCTGGGCAGGCTAAAGTCGGCGAGTTAACGTGTGATGTTTCCGCCGGTATCGGCGCAATTTTAGGTGGTCAGCAGGCCGTGGATTGCGTTTTCAATCCCTCCATTCCCGGCGCAGACAAACTTTACCATGGCCAAATCACTCGATTTGGCCTTGATATCGGAAAAATTGCAGGTGGCACCATGCAATGGCTCGTGTATTCCGCAAACGCTAACGACGACACCAGCATCGACGGTCTTTACGTTGGCTTGAGCGCTGAGGCTACCCTTGCTGTTGGTTTGGGAGCAAACGTGCTCGTCGGGGGTAGTCAAAAATCTTTATCGCTTCAACCGATTTCGGTTGAAGAAGAAAAAGGGTTCAATATTGCGGTCGGGGTGACCGAGCTAAGCTTGACATCTTCAGATTGACCTGACGACGCCATATCTGATCAACGTGATCGAAAAACTCGCCCTGAGATTCACGGCCTCGGCTGTGAGGCAATCCATAGATAGACAATCTTACGGACGGAGATCCAATGAGAAATAATATACAAGTTGAGGGCGGTTTTGGGTCTGCGCTGGCAACTCCCACAGATCTGACGCGTTCATCTCGCGTCGAAATTGCAGGTGCTTTGAGAGCGCTCCTCGCCGATATCTTTACCCTTTATCTAAAGACAAAGAACTTTCACTGGCACATGTCTGGACCACATTTCCGCGACTACCATTTGATGCTTGACGACCAAGCCAGTCAGATTTTTGCGATGACGGACGCTGTGGCTGAACGTGCCCGAAAAATCGGAGGGACTACGTTGCGTTCAATTGGGCATATCTCCCGACTTTCGCGTCTATCAGATAATGACGCAGAGTACGTTGAACCAAAGGATATGCTTGCCGAATTACTTCAGGACAATCAGCAGCTCGTATCCGAAATGCGGCGTACTCACGAGTTGGCGGTTGCTAATGGGGACGTCGCAACAACGAGCCTCCTTGAGGCCTGGATCGACGAGGCGGAAAGACGAGGTTGGTTTCTGTTTGAGAGCGGCAGAGCAGCCGAGTAATCAATATTTATGTAAAACTTTGAGTATCAAGGCGGACCGTAACTAGGTCATCAAGCCCCTAAGGGCATTGGTAACTCGGTCCAACTGAATCTGCTCATGTGCACAATTTTGCTCTGAAACGGATCAATTATCAAAAGGACTACAGTTATGGCAGCTGAATACATCCAAAGTCACGCAGAACAGAGGCTTCAAATAATCGATGTCCTAGATCTGGAATTTCAGGCCGAGAAGATAATTCCAACGGGCGGTTTCGGGTACATATCTGGGGGATCGGAAGACGAGTGGACGCTACGTCAAAATATCAGTGCTTTTGACCAACGGCAGATAATTCCACGGGTGTTAACAGGGGTTGAGAATCCAGTCCTGAAAACAACGCTTTTTGATATCCCGCTAGAAATGCCAATTATCGCCGCACCATGCGCGGCACAAGGATTGGCACATTTTCGCGGTGAAGCTGCAACCGCCGAAGGCGTAGGGTCTGCCGGAACTCTGATGACCCAGAGTACATATAGTTCGGTTTCGATCGCAGATACGGCAGCATCTGCCCCAGCTTCACCACAATTTTTTCAACTCTATCTTAGCAAGGATTGGGCGTTCAATCACTATTTGTTGGACGAAGCGAAACGAGCGGGTGTAAAGGCTATTGTAGTCACCGCCGATTCAACACTCGGGGGTTATCGCGAAGCAGATTTACGTAACGGATTCAAATTTCCGTTGCCGATGGCTAACTTAGTAGCATTCAGCGGCGGTGATGGAAAAGGTAAATCTATAAGTGAGATATACGCCGCAGCTGCCCAAAGGATTTTGCCAGCAGACATCCGCAGAATTTCAGATTACTCTAATCTCCCAGTTCTAGTGAAGGGTATTCAAAGTCCTGAGGATGCTGAAATTGCCATAGGATCAGGCGCAAGCGGAGTATACGTCTCCAATCATGGTGGTCGTCAATTGAACGGCGGTCCTCCTTCCTTCCAGGTGTTGCCTCGCATCGCTCAGGCTGTAAATGGAAAGGTGCCAATTATTTTTGACAGCGGCATTCGACGGGGATCACATGTTTTCAAGGCATTGGCTTGTGGGGCTGACGTAGTAGCGATTGGCCGTCCTGTCGTCTACGCACTCGCTTTGGGGGGGGCTCTCGGCGTCCGGTCTGTTTTCGAGCATTTGCGCGATGAGCTTGAGATTGTTATGCAGTTGGCGGGAGCAGCTTCAATTGCTGAAATCAAAAGATCGAAAATCCTATCGAGCTTCGCAGACGAGGGCTCAGCAGTGCATCATCAATAGGATGAAGCAGTAACCGGTTGAGGTACACACTTCAATTGCTCTTTACCGACGTTATTCAAGTTAATATATTACCGTATTGAAATACTCCTTAGACCGTTGGCCACTAGTCTTCCGCGAGCCTCCACATCTTCAGTTCTGGGGGAAGGGGCTCCGGTAAGACAAGGCTTGCGAACGCTGTGATTCACGCGATCGTCAATATCGCCTCGGCATCCTTGAGGATACCGCGGAATCCTGTGTATTGCAGCCGTGATATATGTGGGGCGGGCGGGAGGCCGTTGGGATGCTGGCTGTTTCAAACCGTTCACTGGCTCTAGGTCCTTTGCCCGCATTGAACATCCCAACTTGAACATTTGATGGAGGCCGTGATCGCGGACCTCGCAGCGAAGGATGAGGCCCCACCATGATACACCCTGTTTTCATCGGATGCGATGTCTCCAAGTCCTCTCTCGATCTTTTGACAGTAGACACAGAAGCATGCCCGCATTGAAACCAGCCAGGCAGCGGTTCCCGGTCGTCCAGGCTTTGCAGCCATGCAACGCCGCGAGCACCGCGCCTGATGAAGCGCGCCGCACGCTGGCCTGTCTTCATACCCCGCGCGATCAGCTCGTCGACACGAGTCAGCAGCAAGGGACGCGCCTTCATGGTGCCGAAACGACCGAACGCGACAGTCTAGAACGCCATTTTGCCTGGCTCGATGCCGAAATCGCAATGATCGAGAAAGCCTGCCTTGATCATATACGCGCTCACGAAGAACTGCAGGAATAGAGCCGCAGGCTGCGCTCCATTGCAGGCGTCGGGCCGGTGACTGCCCAAACACTCATCGCCCATTTGCCAGACTAGGCACCGGCTCGCCAAAGGGAATGGCAGCATTAGCAGGCCTTGCGCCCTTCAAAACGGACAGCGGCACGAAACGGCGCTGTATCGCTTTGAAGAGCTGACTGCCCAAGCAAACCAGCAGCCGATGCACGAAGTGACCGGTGAGGCCGTCGATCTGGTCATCTCATTCGAGGCGACGCCGGGCGGCCGGCTTGTTCGCGACATCATCCAAGTCGAGCGGTTCATCAACGGACAGTATGAGATCGAATACGATCAACTCACCGAAGAGCAGGCGCGCGCCGCTTTACGTGCCGGTCTAGACACTTTGCTCGGTCGGTCGCTGCGCGGATACCCGTACGTTCGCATCGCACTAGGCGGAACAATCGGCGCGTGGATGGAATAGAAAAGGTCCTCGATTTGGCCATCCGAATAAGATTGCTGCCGATGGAAAACTCCGAATTAGTGATGCGCTAGTTTGGTCAATCCGAAATGATCTTGGTCGCAACGCCGGACCTCATCAGCGCACTCTGTCAGCTTGTCTTCGCGAAAATACATTGATCTGGATCCGTGCAAAGCAACCAAGCGGCTCGCAGATAGATTCCGCGCCGGAGATTGTTGCGGGACGCCTTGACCAGCCCCCGGTCTCGCGAGTCCAGCGTCCCGAAAGTTCAGATCATGATCGCTCTGTAGTATTGCTAAACACGGCCTGCAACATGCACTTGGTATCAATCACCCACCAAGTATCAATCGCCGCCTTGAAAAAGCTGAGCCGTCCGTCCAGCACCATATTGTGTGACAGTTCCGCTCTTCTCAAGCGATGAAGTCCATCGTCAGTCCGAGATCTTGCAGCAGCCAGTGCGGGGTGCCCGGCTACGGACTCAGGCACGTTAGGCAGATCGGCGATGCGCTCCTTGGAAAGTGCCGAGGAGAGTGCATCGACCGCGACCGGCTCGCTGACCGCGAGCGTAGCAACCGTATCCTACAAAACCGCAATAAATTTCGTCACGACAGTTCGCCCTTGAGTTCAATGGCTTTCACAAGGCTGGGAGCGACCCAGGACGGAGTGCCCCCCGCTCCAACGCATTGTCCCCGTGCTCCCACAGCCGTTCGCAATGGCTGCAGGATATGTTTGAAGTGGGCAAAGGTTGTGGGTGGGATCGGGCTCCGATAACGGTGGCCACAACCAATTGTTCGGCTCGTTGCGAAGAAGTGTCCGGCGTGCAATTCCTTCGACAGTCCTTCGTCCTGATTTGAAAGTGACTTATCTGCGGATTCGGTAGAGGCGCTCGCGCCGAATGTGATCAATTGCCACAGCGGCGATGAGGATCACGCCCACGACAATCGTGTTATACTGCGGCGGCACGGCTGCAATGACCAGCGCGTTATCGATCTCGGAGAGTAGAATCGCGCCCACGGCCACACCGGTAATACTACCAAGACCGCCCAGTAGGCTGATGCCGCCAATTAGAACGGCCGTAACTACCGAGAGGGTAACGTTGGCGCCGCCGGCCGCCACCTGCCCACTGCCCACACGTGCAGTGTAAATGATACCTGCCAAGGCCGCGGTCGCGCCGCCAACAACGTAGAGTGCCATTTCCAGCCGGGCGACTTTTAGTCCGTTGGCGAGCGCTGCCTTTCGGTTGCCGCCGACCGCACGGATCTCGACACCGAATGGTGTGCGCTCAAGGACAAACCAGAAGATTAGGCCTATAACGATGGCGTAAATCACAACGAAAGGAACGCCCAGGAGTGAACCCTGTCCGATGTATTGAAAACCGACCGGCAAGGGTACGATATCCTGACCGCCGGTGATCTGCACGCAGAGCCCGGTAAAGATAAAATACGTTCCCAATGTCGCGATGATCGGTGGGACATGTAACCGGGCAATGACCTGGCTATTGATGTAGCCAGCGATCACGCCCACTACCAGACCGCCGATGATGGCCAGTGGCCATGGAACGCCAGCAATCTGCATCAGCCAGGCCGCCGCTATACCTCCAAGGGTGAAAACAGAGCCAACGGAAAAATCAAGGCCCCCACCAATCATCAGCAGCGACGCACCGCAGCCCATCACGAAATAGATAACGGCAGCGCGTCCGATATCGGTCAGATTTCCGACATTGAGGAAATTTGGATTGCGCAACGCGGTGGCTACACCGATCGCCAGAATGACTAGAATAAGCGTTGTCTCCGGACGTAGGAAGGCTTCGGCGGACAAAAAGGGACGTCGGATAGGACCGGGTGTGGTCATGATGGTCATTGTACTCCTTCCTTAGCGGCGACGATGCTGCCTGTGATCATGCCTACAATCTCGTCTCGGCTGGTCTCGTTTCGCAAGCGGGTAGCGACTGTGTTTCCAAGCCGCATGACCGTGATCCGTTCGGCGTGGGTGAACACAAACTCCAAGTCATGGCTGATGCATATCACTGTCTTGCCCTGGTTGCGGAGCTCTTCGAGGATTTCGCCGACGTGACCTGTTTCACGCACGCCTAAGGCAGCCGTCGGCTCGTCTAGAAGAATAATAGGTCTGTTCATCCGCACGGCCCGCGCGATGGCAATGATCTGCCGCTCGCCGCCGGACAGCAGCCCGATCTGAGTGCGCACCGAACCAACCCGAATCTTGAGATCGGCGAGCACTTTTGCCGCATCACTCTCCATACGCGCGCGATCGAGCAGGAACCGACCCCGACGTGGAATGGCACCGAGCGCCATGTTGGTGGCAATATCGAGGCACTCGACCAGTGCCAGATCCTGGTGAACGACTGCAATCCCCTGGAGATGCGCTTCCGATGGGTCACGCATGATGGTTTGCGTACCGTTGATGCGCAATTCGCCGCTGTCGGGTTGGTAAATGCCCGCTAGAATTTTCAACGTTGTCGATTTGCCTGCACCATTGTCGCCAACAATGAAGTGGACCTCCCCTGGAAAGGCGGCGAAATCGACGCGTGTAAGCGCATGCACCTGACCGAACGACTTGCCGATGGCGACAAGTTCGAGCGATGGCGTCCCGGACGGTGCCGGGACGCTTTTGGCTGTTTGGGACGGAACGATCATTGCCAGCCCTTGTCGAGATATTCTTGGATGCCTTCGGCGCGGAACATTTGCAAGCCGACGTCGAGCTGTTCTGGTACCGTCTCACCGTTGTTGAGTTTGATCAAGGAGTCGACAACCTGTGTGCCGGCAGTGCACAAGTCCTGCAGCATAAGTTTGTAGACCGTGCCATCGGCCAAACCTTCGCGACCGCCGCCCGCTGTTCCGTTGGCGAGAAACGCTACCTTGCCGACAAGTTCCTTCGCGCGAATGGCCGACGTCGCGCCTTGCGTCGCGGTGCCCATGTGCGACGCAATGACATTGATTTCGGGATGTGCCGCCAGCAGCGCGTTCGCCTGGTCGAGCGCCTTGGCCGCGTCATCGTTGGTATAGACCACCGCGATCACTTTGACATTCTTGGTCTTGGCAGCAGCGGCAACGAAACCGTCGTTGAATGCCTTGCCGGGTCCGGTTGGTCCCAGCACCATGAGACCGACATTTTGCGGGCCTTCCCTATCTGCGAGGGCCTCCGCGTAGATCCCACCCATCTTAGTGAAATTTGCGCCGACATTCACCTCCGCCCCGGATGCCTTGCCGCCGGCGCCGTAAAGCGTAGCTGTCCTGATGCCAGCGTCACGAGCCTGCTGCAAGATTGGCGCAAAGCCATCACTGGCCGGAAAAGTGATGATCGCGCCGGGACTGTTGGCTATGCCCTGCTGGATCTGCTGGATCATCACGGTCGTATTGAGCGCTCCAGTTGGGCCGGCCTCAGTTTCAGCAATATTGTTTGCCTTGGCTTCCTTGGCGATACAGTCGCCGATCAGGCGCCAGGCCGGATATTGGGGCAACGGGTTGACGAACAAGATCGACTTGAGCTCAGCAGCATAGCCCTGGCTCAGCGGCGCGCCGACAAGTAGCGCACTTGCCACGGCGGACAAGGCGACACGGGTCAGCAGTTTATGGTTGGGTCGGCTCGACATTTTTTTCTCCTCTGCCGGGGCTCTTTCCTCCAGCGGCCCGATCATTTCTTCACTATCTCGATCATCTGTCAATAATTAATTCAGTCTGATTTAGTTTTTCAGGCGAAAATGCGTCGTCTGAGGCATTTAGGATCGTACCATATCCAGCGCCGCCCGGATGAATATGGTCTCCCGAACCATACCCGCCCTCAGCCGTGCGGAATTTCGGACGTCGCGCAGTTTCGCGTCGAGATCGATGACACTGTCAGCGCCACCTTCGCTTCGAATCCAGTTGTTGACTGCCTGCCGGATTGGCTCCCTGTCAGAGCTATCCGCCATGTGGCAATTGCTGCAGCGTACGCTCAAGGCGTAAATCGCACCGAATATGACTTTCAATCTCGCTAGCTTGGCTCGCGTGATGATCTGCTTGTATCAGGCGATAATCTCCACCGCCGAAACGGCCTCTTCTGGTCCGGCGAGAAAGGCACTGGGCCATACGATGTGGCTGATACCCTATAGAAAAATGAGGTGCGCGAAACATGCCGAAGGTCGAACACGTCTCGGTCGAACCGTGCTAGTAAATGTCACCTCGGCGGCTGTGCAGCAAGCGGTTACCGCCGATGGCTTAGTTCAAGACGGCAGCGTGCGACAATTCCTTCGTCTGCTGCAGTCTTTCCGCAGGTAGATCTGACCAACGTCGGTCGGTGTCAATCGTAGACCCGTAGCCTTCTGCGGAATCGCCGATGCATATGACGGCCAGCGATTGCGCGTCCGACTAAGTTTGGATCGAGGAGATGAGATAGTGACTCGCTGTCGTCTGCTGGACGATGAACTTTTCAGTTGCGACGAAGTTATCCGGCTTAGAGATGTATGCGGTCTGTTGCGCTCCCAAGTGAAAAGTGGCAACTGGACGGACCCGGAGATGCAGTAGATGACGGCGAGGCGAAACATTGGGTTTGTCGTCACGTCAATCGCGTTGCTGAAGCAGGGTGCTTCCGGGAGATCGTTGTCGGCCCCTAAGAACTACATAGCACGCTTGCCGATTCAGCGATGCCAACGCTCCCACCTCGCGGTTCGGGAAGGCTCGCATGCGCGACAAGCGGTCGCTCTCGGCGCAGCCTGTCTGCCACCCGCGGACCACTTTAAGCCTGATTACGGGCTTTAGCCTCCACTGTGTAATCGACAACGACTGGGAGGTATTGACGAAACATGATTTTGGCTCCTCACGGTGATGAGGCGTATTGACCAACTCCGATAGAAATTTCGTGAGCGCCACAAAGTTCTCGTGTTGGCTCGCATCTTCCAGGGCGTTCGTGTACTTGTCACCGCACGCCGCTGGTGTGACGATACACGGCGCTGCGATCTCAGGAGAAGGGCATTCATGACAAAGCGCGCCGTGGGTCCGTTGACGTCACCGAATGGATGACTAGATGAACAGGCGGGCCGGTTTCAAGGCTTGCTAAGTGGCGCTACTTCTTGCCCGATCGCCCATATGAAGGCCGCCATTTCTCGGGCGATGGCTGTCACGGCAACCGTTTAGGCCCTTCCGGCATCTATCAGTCTTCGGTATCTAGTGCACAGGCCTTACTTGCCCTTTCCGCGCAATCGCGCGGACCGACGTCGCAGGCCTACCAGTCTCGCGCTGATCGTGGAGCTAGTCTCGCTGGATAGCAGTCTGTCGGGCCCCCTCTATCGGTGCGCGGCGTGCCCAAACGTTGCCTGCCTTGGAGATCCCTCCGCGCCTGACGCGCTCGCCCATTGAGCTTTCTGAAGGAACGAGCCCGCCGGCCACCTGACAAAGCCCCTCGGGATGGCCCGCAGAGCATTTTTAGAACCGGCATAGACCACCGTTGTCGGCACGATCTTCGTTCGCTGCGAAGCTGAAGGCTAACGCCATTGAACCCGATTTAATCCTCTCTCAAATCGGCCGCAGGCTTTGCCGCGGCCGATTGTGATCATCGAATATCTATTACGTTCCCGTGTGTTAACCAGCGTTCAGATCGATTGTGTCGAAGCGAATGGAATCCTCTATTTGTTTCAAGAGCGCGTTGGCTTCGTAGTATTTCTTATCATTTATGAGAGTGGCCGCTTGGTCAACGCTGAAAATCGTTTCATCCAAGGGCGCTACAGCCATCGTGAAATCGATATCGATGCCGGCCACCTTCAGTGCGATAGTAGCGCTTTTGCGATCACCTGCGTGGAGAAGCTGGTTAGCTTTCTGGACCGCGGTTTGTTTTTCAAACGTGGACAAGAGGTCTTCCCCAAGGGTTAGTTGTCCATCAATGGGCAGCCATGCGACGGGCCTGCCATTTCGCATGGACACCGGTTTTGTGTGAGACGATTCGGTTGCGTGCGAATTGTTCAACTCGGCATCCGCCTTCAGGTAAGCGGTATCATCTGTCGTTGCAGCTTTCAGCGACGCTTGTGTCTTTTCAATCAAGAACTTTGCGCTGGCGGGCTCCGCGTTGAAGATAGCGATACGGGCAAGACGCAAGTCACGAAATGCAGTCGCGCCATCCGTTGATAGTCTCCCGAGTTCTTTTTCGACCCTAGCCTCTTTTTGTGCGTCGCTCTTGCCGGGATCGAACGCATAAACCGTGCCAACGAAGCAGGAGGTCATAAGAATTGCGGTGACGGTACGTACGAGTTTCATTTTTATCTCTTCTTAAAGCAGGGAGGGATTTGATGTTGTGGTTAATCGCAGGAGCGGACTCGGTACATGTCACCCCAAGCATTTTGATGCCACACAGTGCGGCATACCGGATCAGTAGCAACAACGCTCGGGTACACAGGCTCATAGACCGGCGAGGGATAGGCCGGCGCGGCATAGGCAGGGCGGTCAAACGCGCCTGCGAGCAGCGCGCCTCCTATTGCTCCGGCCGCAAGACCTACGCCAAACCGATTATTCGCATCGGCTTGATGGGCAGTCATAAGCGCGGCGCTGGCAACTGTCATGACGACGAGCCCGGTTGTTAGCAATGTTCGTGAAGTATGAAACACGGCATATCCTTTTTAGCTATTCGTGATTTTTCTGCAGGATGTTTTGTTACATTTAGGGATAGTGTGAGGGTAGACACTCAAACGGAATAGGCCGTCCCAAAAGTGAATGCAGATTTGCAACAAAAACCTTGCTGCTGAATAGCACCGCGTTTGGCGGAGTACCTCGGGCTACGTTTTCTGCTGCTTTTCGAACTCGGCAGGTGATAGCATTCCGTTTCTGACGTGCTTGCGCTTCGTGCAGTAAAACATCTCGATGTAATCGAACGCGTGTAGCCGGGCTCCGACTCTCGAACAAAATATTCTCGCCGAATCCGCTCGCGCTTAAACAGATTAAAGAGGCTGTCGGCGACAGCATTTTCATGGCTGTCACGGCGTCGGCTCATTGTGAATCAGATTGTGGTGCTTTAGAAAGTACGGCCAGTCCGTACTAATGAATGCGCCCCTGATCCGAATTCACCAAAACCTTTTCCTTTGGCCTCCGCCTTCAGACAGCCATCAGCAACGCCTGCAGCAATCATCAAGCACAACGCTTTCATTTCCGGCGCAGAAGTGGAATGTCGGGGCGAGGTCGGATAGGCCGCCGCAATGGCTGCAGCGGGTATTGCCGCCGTGATGGGTGGGTCACCTAACAGATCGGGTATGCCGCCGAGATCGCCCTTGAAAATCATTTGGGCATGACATGCGATCCAATTGCGGGTCCGGTCCAGGTCCCCTGCATCGAGCGTAATACGCTCGGTGCCGTCAAGGCGGTGACCGCTGCACCCTTGGCAATGAAGGGCGACGGCACGCATTTCGTGTCGCTCCACTCCTGTATCGAGGCGATGCGCCAAACCCGTCACGACATGAGCGAGAATTACAAGCAAACGTCGACCGGCGGACTGGCTGTCAACGTCGTCGAGTGCTGATTTTCTTAGTTACACAGGAGGCAATAACTTAATAGATCACGACCATCTCTCCATAGTCTGGAGAAATGTAGATCCTTGGTTCGGTTAACAATGCTTTAGCGAAACGATACGTACTAAAGTCTGCAAACTCAATCTTAGGTTCCATAATTTATATTATGCTATTTTGAATTGTAGCGGGGTGGGTTCAAGGATGAAGTGCGACTTGCAATAGATAACAACGGTTTATCCCTGCAA
>Ga0247813_10000420_pt1 | contig 41156 bp, 45 predicted proteins | sample UWRJL169409C1_FD_180719 | JGI IMG/M metagenome (GOLD analysis project Ga0247813, IMG submission 180719) | Plant litter microbial communities from Arlington Agricultural Research Station in Wisconsin, United States - UWRJ-L169-409C-1 | ecosystem: Environmental > Terrestrial > Plant litter >... | reverse complement strand
CAGCACAAAATAATTCCTGAAACCAGGCATTTTTCCCCGGCTGTATTTTGTGCTGTAACCGATTATCTTTTTTTCCGAGGGGATGATCTTTACATAAGATCCTTTATTGAATGCATCGAGCACCACGAATGAACTGTCGGATTTAGGGTAGGTGAAACGAAAGATGGCGGCTCTTTCTGTAGGCGCAATCTCCGCCGTCACATCATGATCGGCGAGGTACACGCTATAATAATAGGCTTTTGATATTTCTGATTTATGGCTGAACCAGCTTGCCCTGTCATCCTGCTCAAATCGCATGGCACCAGTGAGTGGCATGATGGCAAATTGCCCGTAATCATTCATCCACGGGGAAGGCTGGTGTGTTTGCTTGAAGCCACGCAGTTTATCCGCGGCGTACTGGTATTGCCAGCCATCGCCCATCTTCCCGGTCTGCGGTGTCCACATATTCATCGCCCAGGGCACTGCCACAGCAGGATAAGTATTACCATTGGAAAGATCCGGTTTAGAATCGGTGCCCATTAACGGATTGATCCATTCTACGGGATCGGATACTTTATCAACGAATTGAGCGGAAACTGTTTTGGATAATGCCGGGAGAATGAGGAAAAGGAAGAGTTTTTTCATGCTGCAATTTAAATGATTACACGAATTTTGACGAATTACACGAATTTAAAACAGAGGACCGACGACAGAGGACCGACGACCGACGACAGAGGACCGACGACAGACGACCGACCACCGACCACCGACGACCGACTTCACCCGCCACAGCCTTCGAAGATTTCACCATTGACCATTCACTTATCCACTTATTCCCTTATTCACCATTCACTATTCACTTCAGCCATTCATCCTTTTATTGAACAGATAACATTACTGATATTTATCTTCGTTTTTCAAATATGATTATGAAGCTATATTTATTTGCAGCGGCGTTGCTGACAAGCATTACCGGATTTTCGCAACAAAAACTGTACACTCCACGGGATGTACAGAAAGCTTATAAAAACGGTACCCGGTCATTGGATGGCAAGCCGGGAAAAAATTATTGGCAAAATAAAGGAAGGTATAAGATCGATATCACGGCCATGCCGCCATCGAGATTGATCAAAGGTGCCGAAATGATCAGTTATGTCAATAACAGCCCGGATACGATCAAAAATCCCAACATCAAATTATTCCTGAATATTCACAAGCCCGGCGCAGCCCGTGGACAAAGTACTTCCAGGGATTATCTCACTGATGGTGTGTTCATAGACAAAGTAGCTGTAAATGGCCAGGCAAGGCCAAATGACAATACGCAGAATACCTTTACCAATTTCAGGCTGAGGTTGCCCGGTGCATTGTTGCCGGGAGATTCGGTGCAACTGTCATTTGACTGGCATTATGATGTATCGCTGCAAAGCGGCCGCGAAGGGATGATCGATTCCACGACATATTTCCTGGCTTATTTTTATCCAAGAGTAGCGGTGTATGATGATTATAACGGTTGGGACAGGATGAATTTCACTGATGACCATGAATTTTACAGCGATTTTAATGATTATGATGTGAGCATTCATGTGCCGGCAAATTATGTAGTATGGGGAACGGGAACTTTGCAGCAGCCTGAAAAATTGCTTCAACCTGCTGTGCTGGCCCGTTTCAACGAATCTTTAAGATCAGACAAAACTATTCGTGTAGCATCATTGGATGAGTTTAGATCAAATAATGTTACCACACAAAATGCCACCAACACCTGGCAGTTCCTCGCCAGCAATATTCCCGATATGGCATTCGGGCTCAGCAATCATTTTGTGTGGGATGCAGGTAGTGTGACCGTTGATACCATCACCGGCCGGAGAGCGAGTGTGCAGGCGGCTTACGACAACAAATCAAAAGATTACACATATGTGGTTGGCTTCGCAAAAGAAGGGCTGCGGTTGCTCTCTACCACCTGGCCCGGTATTCCCTACCCTTACGAAAAGACCACGATCTTCCAGGGTTTCGCGGGCATGGAATACCCGATGATGGCAAATGATGAAAGTTATCCTGATACTACTTTTTCAAAATTTGTAGCCGAACATGAGATCGCACATACCTATATGCCGTTCTACATGGGCATCAACGAAACACGTTACGGTTTCATGGATGAAGGTTGGGCGACCACGTTTGAGCTTTTGCTGAACCAACAACATATGGGCAATAAAAAAGCGGCGGAATTTTACAAACAATTCAGGGTGACCAACTGGATCAATGATCCAAATGCGGAAGAGGATATTCCGATCATTACACCAGGTAATGTATTGACTGGCGTGGCTTCGGGCAACAATCAATATGGCAAGGCTTCTTTGGGTTATCTTGCGGTGAAGGATATGCTGGGAGATGTTTTGTTTAAAAAATGCCTGCATGCTTACATGCAACGCTGGAATGGCAAACATCCTATTCCCTGGGATTTCTTTTACACTTTCAATGATGTAAGCGGCAAAAACCTGAACTGGTTCTGGAGCAACTGGTTTTTCAGCAATGGATATATAGATCTTGCGATTGAAAAAGTGGCAAAAGCATCGGGCGGTTATTCAGTCAGCCTGCGTAATATCGGCGGTTTCGCGGCACCGGTAAATGTGATCGTAACTTACACTGATGGCCAGACAGAAACCTTCCACCAGACATCTGCTATTTGGGAAAAAGATCAGCAGGCAACAAAAGTGCTCATCAAAACTTCGAAAAGCATTAGTTCTATTAAACTTGATGGGGATATTTTTATGGATGCAGATCTTAGTAACAATAGTTACCATCTATGATGTGTGATGTATGATCTATGATGTATGATGTATGATGTATGATGTATGATGTATGATGTATGATTTCTTCGGGGTGATAGTTTTATCAAATAACTGTAAGTATTTCGGGTAGAAAGACATCATAGATCGTACATCATACATCATACATTTTTTTATTGGATCTCGAATAAAAAAAACTGCGATTTTTCCGCTGCGCTGAAATTGTTATCCGCCACGAAGATCAGGCTGCGATGGCCATTGGGCAATACCGGGCCTAAAGTAACGCCTTCTACATTATCGATGTAAATACCCAGGTCATCCATATTCAGCAAAAGTTTTTTACTGGCCGGAACAAAATTTTTATTGGCTGATAAAGAAGCCACCTCCTTTATATCGGTCGCTGCTGATATATCCGTCATAAATATTTTTATAGTACAGGCAAGCCTTCCGGTGGAATAAGAACGTTCGATCACGATAAAGCGATCCTTGCCAATGGAAAGAATATCCGGAAGGCCATTTATTTTATAAGCATCAGCAGGAACCGCCGGATAAGCCACGGGATCTGGTTTGTAAGCATATTGAGCTGTATTGTTTTTTGTCTCAGTATCAAATTTCAATATGCGGATATAAGTATCCTGGTCTTTTACATCTACTCTTGGCCCGTCTTCATACAAAGGTTCTTCCACATTTACAAAAAGCGTTTTGTAATTATCTGCGAATGTCATCCCCTCAAAAACACCATTCTGGCGGGGGCCTTTTTCAAATGAATTCATCTTCAGGTTCGCCGGTAAATTGTATGCGCCGGAGTAATATCCGTTTGGGGAAATGATATAGATCGCCGGATCCTGCACAATGGTATCTTCCGCCGAAACAATCCGCTCCCCCTCGCTGCTCCACACCAGTTGCCTGTTTACAGGATCATAACGCATTGCCTCCGGATCTACGGTGGCGAAAGGACGGAATAATTTTGTCGGGTACACCTGGCCGTTAGGTTGCAGCATCGGGTGCATATCTACCAATCGAAGGCTGTCGATCCCATTCATAGAAATAAAGATCTTAGCCGTGTAAAAGCGGGCAGGATTAAGATTGCTCCTGTCGTCGCAAATCATGTAATACAGCTCATTTGCTGCATCGTAATCGATACTGGACAAACCACCAACAGTTGTCATTTTGAAAGTCGTGTTGTATGGTATCTCGTATTGCCCCAATAATTTCAACGAAGAGATACTACTTACCACCGGCTGCACCGGCTGTTGCGGGCTGGTTAATTTTTTAGTACCGCTGCAGGAAACAGCCGTTAGTAATACGATACTAAACGATAGCAGGGAGAATTGTCTCATGTCAGAATTTGATGATGATCGGTAGCGCAATATCCGCAAATTGCGGTAATAAAAAAAGCCGCTCTGAAAGCGGCCTTTTTTTATAGCAGAAGCGAGCAGAAGGCTCGTTCAGAAAATCAATTCATTACCAAAATACCTTTAGCGGTGAAGCGCACTTCAGTTTCTGGTTTTGTGATCGCTGCGATCTCTTCTTTAGATTTTTTAGCATCTTCAGCATAGTGTTGCAATTCTTCAACCGAAGTGGTTTTCAATTTTGCCTGGCCATCCAACACAACAGTTTTGCCGATCATTTCTGTCGGAACAAAAAATCCATAATCTTTCATTTTTACAAAAACCTTGGTTTTATCTGCTGTTTCAAGCGTCAGCCAGCATCCTTTTTTTGGACAAACGCCCGTCACTTTACCAGTGATCTTCGTATCCAACGTGTTGTTGGTTGCAAGTGCTTTCGGCAGAGCATCTACCGGAATAGCGCCATCAGGCTGAATTTTTTCTCCATAAGTATCACCCGGATTTACAGGCCCTGCCGGTGGTTGAGCAAATGTGATTTTTGTCGCGATGAAAAGTACGGCTACCAAAAATATTTTTTTCATATCGGTTCTTTTTAAATTTCGACAAAAATAGATTTTAAAGCCCGGAAAACTGTCTTTACCAGATAAAAAAATGATAAATGGATGTTATTTAAGCATTTGTGGTAAGACGAAAGGGGCGTATTTCCTGCTGTCCTGTAGAAATCCGTGTAGCAATCAGTTTCTTTTCATCCGCGAAAACGGGAAACCGCCGCATCCTTTTCTCGGATTCTGCCTGTCGGCAACAGCTTTGGTTTCAGCGATGGAATCTGTTGGCGCATCATATACTGTAAGACAAAATCCCCATTTGAAAGGCTCCATGCCAGTGAATTGCATGAAATCGATCCGGCTGTAGAGATTTTGCTCCGAAGGGTTTGCGGCGTCATTTTTTGCGATAAAATAGTTGTCTTTGAGGTTCCATTTGATGATATGGTATTTTATGCCGGGATGTTGGGTAAACAAACTATCCGTCAGCGTGTAGGCGATACCGTAATCATCTTTAAAATCGCCGAGAAACATCGCAGGGATGGTATCTTTCAAAACAGCATGACTATTGCTTTTCGCGTCTTGTTGACCGATCGTAAAAGAAGAAAAGATGATTAATACTATGGCAAAACGGATCATACATTAAATTTTAACACATCAGGCAACCAGTGCCAATCGCTGCAATATGGCCTTACATGGAGTTGTAGAAGTAACAACAACGTTGTGCGGTTGAAACAAAGGTATGGCAAGATGATCTCCGGCGGATAATAAATGTCGCTGCGTGCCGATGGTGATGATACAGGTCCCTTCCAGAAGAAGAAAACTTTCCAGTTCATTTTCGTGGGTTTCCCAGGGCGTTCCTTTTCGTATCCACAATATAGCCTGCGATGATGTGGGTGTAAGCCCGATGATCTTTACAGTAATATTTTCCTCTGACGGATTGATCTCCATTCCCGGTAAAGCGAGCCATTCCGCATAATCCGCCGCTACAGAACCCTCGTGCAGAACAGGTGGCGTTTTGATCTTATCTCCATTTTTCACCCGTTGCTGGTATTCAATGATCGCCATGATCATCGGCTTCACCTTCAACGAAGGAGGCACGGCTTTTAATTGAAGATAGTCCTCCATCTGAATGGAAAAGTCATCAATGGCTTGCTGCACTTCGGGAAATGATCGGGCAAGTGATTCCACTTCCGCAGCTTGCCTTGCACCGGCAATGCCCATCACATAAAGTTCAATAATTCCCGAATTAAGCAGCGTTTCTACACGATATTCCATGATGCGTTTAGAGTTTGAAGAGTAGAGTTTAGGGATCAGCGACCAGGGTTCTTTCCCTAAGGTCTACCCTCTAAACTCTAAACCTTTACGGTCTTGGTTTTGGTAATTCTTTCCTTGGTAATTTTTCGTCGCGATTAGCAGTATTATAAACAAATGCGGCCACGATGGTAGCAGCCTGTTTCAGATCTGCGGCCGACAAGTGATCGTAACTGTCCATATTGGTATGATGCGTACGGGTATTGTATTCCAACTCATCCTGAATGAATTGAAAACCCGGGATCCCAATCCTGTCAAAGGATAAATGATCTGTTCCGCCGGTGTTGGAAACGGTCACCGTTTTTGCTCCCAGGCTATTGAATGGTTCGAGCCATTGGGTAAACACCGGCATCACCGCTTCATTACCCTGGGTGTAAATTCCTCTTATTTTTCCAGAGCCATTATCAAGATTGAAATATGCCGAAACTTTTGCCTGCTCCGGTTTCAATTGCATAGTGGCAGGATCGCCAAAATGTTCTTTCACATATCCACGGGAACCGAGTAGCCCCTGTTCTTCCCCGCTCCACAAAGCGATGCGGATGGTACGTTTTGGCTGCAGGCCTGATTGTTTCAAAATGCGGATCGCTTCCATCATCACGGCGCAGCCGGCAGCATTATCAGTAGCGCCTGTAGAAGCCTGCCAGCTATCGAGATGGCCACCAAGCATTACGATCTCATCTTTTAATTTGGGGTCACTACCTTTTATTTCGGCAACCACATTGTATCCTTTTACATCTTTTGTAAAAAATTCTGTCTGAACATCTACGTCTAACTGTACCGGGTAGCCGCTGTTTGCCAAACGTACGATGCTCATAAAATCTTCAAATGCGATGGTGATATCCAATGTATTTTCCGGGTCGGTTGCGCCATAAGCGCCGCCTCCGGAAACAAATACAGTCCCATCCCTTCCCGCAGGGCTTGCCGTAAGTATCGCCAGCACACCTTCTTCGGTAAAGAAATTACGCGATTGTCTTCCAAATTGAGGCTGATTGGCAAATTGCCTCCGCCTGCGTTCTGATGCTGTATCGTTCGCCGGCGTCGGGATCGGTTTTGCATCCGCCATTTTTTGCAGGCGTTCATCATCATAACGGCTGCCATCGGGTTTGTAAGAAGGTTTTAAAGTATCCGTCCTGTCCAGCAGCACGATCATACCTTTCAACTTTCCACGGTATTGCTCCAGTCCGGCTGAATCTTTTGCTTTTATAACCATCACTTTCGCATTTTTCAAACCACCACTACCCTTTGTCCAGGTTTTTGGAAAACCGATCAGCGGACGATAGTAAGGAGCAGTCATCGCGATATACGATTTTTTCAATTCCCATCCTTTACCAAAATCGCCCCATGGCTCCAATGCAGCATTCACCAAACCCCATTTCTGCAATTCAGCTTTGGCCCAATTGGCCGCTTTAAAATAACCCGGTGAATTTGTCAATCTCGGGCCATTCACATCTGTGAGTTGAAAAGCGATGTCCATCACTTTTGAATTATCCAGCCCCTGAGACTTGATCCTGTTGATAGCGTTGGTATCGGTTTTTTCCTGCGCAATGGCAAAACTGCCGGCAGACATCGCCGCCAGGAAAAATAGATGGATTTTTTTCATGTAGTTGTTTTTGGGATGCGGAAGTTATGAAAAATATATGAGTACCCTTCGACTCATTTCAGGTATTTATCAAACCAGGCAAGGCATTGTTTTTCTTCTTCTGTCGCATCTGCCCAGCCGTGGCCACCACCCGGTTTTATCACCAGCTGGCAAGGCACTTTTGCTTCTTCCAGTTTTTGCAACAATGATTGTGATTGCTGCAGCGGAACGAGAATATCTTTATCTCCATGAATAATAAAAACCGGCGGATCGTCGCTGCTCACTGCGTATATAGGAGATACTTCCTTAGCCATTTCCAAACGTCTTGCGGGCGAAACAGGTATCATCAGTTTCAATGAATCGCTCCAGATCCTGAAATCGAATGCACCGGCCACACCTGCCTGCCGCAGCATGAGATCGGATCTGGCCGCATTGAAACCTTTTTGCCCCCAGTTCAAAAAATCGGTCGGCGGGAAAAATACAGCGACGGCCTGCACCCTTGCCGAAACACTATCGATGGGGTCTTTGGAATCTTCAACCGGTGTATTATCGGTAAGCGCCACATTCAGGGCCAGGTGACCGCCGGATGAATAACCCATAATTCCAATATGCGCCGGATCGATCTTATAAGCTGTTGCATTATAACGGATGAAACGTACAGCCCTTTTGAGATCGCTGACCTGTTCATCGATCGCATACATGGGTTGCGCTCCGTGCATGACCGCAAAAACCGTGTAGCCGGCATCCAGATATACCTGGGAAGTTTCTGCAAACCTCTGTGCCCGTTTGTAAGAAGAAACCCAATTACCACTCACCACTTTGATGATAGCTTTGCCATTCGTATTCGACCGTGGCGTTACCTGTAGCATCGTGAGCGCCATGCCATCCTTGCGGCCATAAATGATCTCGGTAGAAGTGTATTTAAGATTTTCTTGTGCATGGGCAAAAATCCCTGCAAAAAAAAGCAGAAAAACAAACAAAAATTTCATAGTGAAAATTTAAGAATAAGATTTTTAAATATACTGATAATATATAATTAATCCGGATACAGGATCGCTGATTTTAAATGGATGACAGGATTTCGCTGATTATTTTTACTACGTAAAAACGAAAATGCAGCTTATAAAAAGTTATACTACTTTATAAACTGCATTTCCATTTTGCGCCAGCAAAATAATCTGTGAAATCCTTTTATCTTTTAAAATCTGCGATTGTTTTAATTACGTCCTTTCTTCTTCTGCCCTCTTGTTTTTGGCTTGCCATATTTTTTCATCATCCTGTCTTTCCTGCTCATCACAAAATTCACTTTGCTGTTCTTCGCAGATTTCGGATGAAACGCCGGGCCCACATCTTCCTTCTTCGGAAGTTTGATCTGGATTTCTTTCATGTACACTTTCGGAATTTCGTCTTCTGTAAGTACTGTTGAGATCTCTACTTCTGTTGGCAGATCTACTATTGGTATGGAAAAGTCCATCAGCGTTTCGATAGCTTCCTGAAGCGGCTTTTCCTTTTCTGTTACAAATGTGATGGCGATGCCTTTTTTCTTGGCACGACCGGTTCGCCCGATGCGGTGCATATAATTTTCCGGAATATCCGGAGTATCGAAATTGATGACATGGGTTACTTCGGAGATATCGATACCACGTGCAACTATGTCGGTGGCGATGATGAACCGATAATTCCCTTCCTGGAATTGTTTGACCGTATTGAAACGATGATTCTGTTCTTTATTGCTATGGATCACGCCGGCAGATTCGGGGAACAACGTTTCCAGTTCCGCGAAAAGTTCATCCGCCAGTTTTTTGGTGGCAGCGAAGACCAGCACTTTGGTCATCTGCGGATCATTTGCCAGCAAGTGTTTCAACAAGTTCACCTTGCTATGAAAATTAGGGACTTCGTATGCCTGCTGCTCAATATTTTCCAAAGGAGTACCGGATGGCGCTGCTTCTATTTTTACCGGGTTGTTGAAGAATGTGTGGATGAGTTCTTCCACTTCTTCTGTGAGCGTTGCTGAAAACAACAGGTTCTGCCGTTTGGCAGGAACAAGATCAAGGATATTTTTCAATTGTGTACGAAAGCCGAGGTTCAGCATTTCATCCACTTCATCTATGATCAATGTTTTGATATTTTTCAATTTCAATGAACCATTCATTGCCAGATCAAATAACCGCCCCGGTGTTGCTACCAGCACATCTACTTTAGCTTCTACCGAAAGCCGCTGGGTATTGATATTTACACCACCATACACTCCTACCGCCACAACGCTCATATAAGTGGTGAGTTTGTTGACGGTTTCTACCACCTGCGTTACAAGTTCACGGGTAGGCACCACGATCAATGTCGTGGGGGATTTGTCTTTTGTAAATTTCCATTGCCTCAGGACGGGCAATAAATAAGCGATGGTCTTCCCGGTTCCCGTTTGTGCAATACCACAAACATCAACACCTGACATCACGACTGAAAAAGCCTTCTCCTGGATAGTGGTAGGATTGGTATACCCAAGATCATCGAGTGCATTAAGTAAAGGTGTGGAAAGATTAAGATCGCGAAAGCTCATAGTGGAAATTTTTGCAAAGGTAGGAGTTAGGAGTTAAGAGTTACGGGTTGCTGGTTACGGGTTGCTGGTTACGGGTTGCGGGTTACGGGTTATTATAGGATCCACAAATCGCCCTTTTATTGCGGGCAAGGAGTTATGACAGTTCTGGTAGAAATTTACGCTGAAATTGCAACCTTCCGAAACTCCTAACTCCTAACTCATAACTTATAACTTATAACTTATAACTCCTCCACTCATCCTCCAATATCCCCATCTCTATCATGCTCCAGAATTCGCCTTCATATAATAATACATCGCGTTGCAAACCTTCCTGTCGCATACCGGCCTTTTCATAACATTTTACCGCAGCAATATTATCGCTGTAAACGCCCAGCCCGATACGGTGCAATTCCAGTTCTTCAAAACCTATGCGGAGTGCTTCTTTCATCATGGCGATGCAATAGCCTTTTCCTTTTTCGCTGACGAAAACGCGGCTGATCCTGGCGGAACGGTTCTTCCAGCTCAGGCCACCTATAGAGATATGCCCGACCACAGCGCCCGTTTTTTCTTCCACGGCACGATAAACGAACGCATCTGATACGCCTTTGATATTAGTATCGTCCAGGTACCATTCCAGGCTTCTCTGTGTAAGTGGATAAGAGAATAACGAACCTGCCCAATTCATCAGCAACCGTTCATTGTTGATCCATCCGATTAATTGTGTGAAGTCTTCCTTGCTGAATTTTTCTAGTCTGATCATGCCCGGCAGGTAAATTTTTATGCGAAAGTAACTTAATTAATAATTGATAGTTGACAGTGGATAATTATATAGCGGATAAAGTACAATTTTCTAAAATCAGGCGCATTTGTACTTTGGCATCCTATTTTATATAGTACACCTGCAAATGAAGTTTTATGAAATTATTTATGCTCCTGCTTGGCTGCAGGCCAAAAGGACGTTTTACAGAGCAACACGATGTCTTCTTTGGCATTGCAAAAAACCTGAAAGGACTCGTACCGTATATCATCGATCATTGGCCTGAGGCGAAGGGAAAGATTCATATAGATGCCTGGCGGGAAGTGAATTTCGCCAACGGTTTCCGGGTAAATGTCATAGAAAGAACACAGGATATCGAATTACATGAAAATGATGTGAGTTTGTTTTTCGTAAACCTTGGAGGTTACAAGGCAGGGGAATTTGACGAGTTTCATTATAAAATGATCATCGCGGAAAAAGATGTCAGGTCTGCACAACGGCAGGCGATGAAACATGCTTTTTTTAAACACAATACTCTCCCGAAAAGCGATGTTCACTACAAAGCCGGCGCACATGTGGATGATAAATATGGTTTGGATGTAGATGACTTATATAACATCAAGGATATCCTTCCTTTAGAAATGAAAAGCAGGTATGCGTTGAAGTTAGTACCTGCCATTCGTGATGTTGAAGACCCGGTCCATCTTGGTTATTTAAAACTTACTGACCTGGATGAATAAATGTCGGTTCCTGTTAAGGGTTTCTTAAAGGCTACCGTTTACTAAATGATCATATCCGTTCATTGTTATGATCCTTTTCATATAATTGAATTCCCGCAATTTTGCCCCGGAAAAAACACTGCATTTATCTACTCATTCATCCGTACCTGAAGTGTAGCATAAATGTGTACCCGGCAATTTAAAAGTGGAAAACTATCTTTTCCTCTGTAACGTCTCATCAGTGTGTGGCCGGAGATGTTATGGGGAAAGGATTTTTTTGTTTTACGTAGTTCGCAAAGAAAATGTTGTCAGCCTGAGCTTGTCGAAGGCATGTCCGATACGTTTATCCATTCCGCCTCCGACAAGCTCAGGCTGACAGATATATTTATTATCTTCCCAAAATGAAACAACTACTCCTGCTCACTTCAGTTATTGTTGTTAATTTTTGCGCAGCACAATCTACCAAAACCACCTCCGGCAACCCCATCTTTCCGGGATGGTATGCAGATCCGGAAGCGATCATTTTCGACAATAAATATTGGATATACCCTACTTATTCTGACAAGTATGAAAAGCAGGTATTTTTCGATGCTTTTTCTTCCGATGATCTGATCCACTGGAAAAAACATGACCGGGTACTGGATAGTTCATCTGTGAAATGGGCCAACAAAGCCATGTGGGCGCCGGCGGTTGTGCGAAATAATAAAAAATACTTTTTCTTTTTCGGTGCCAATGATATCCAGAGCAATGATGAATATGGTGGCATAGGAGTGGCCGTTTCAGATGATCCTGCAGGCCCGTTCAAAGATCATATCGGGAAGCCGTTGATCAGTAAGTTTTACAACGGCGCTCAACCCATTGATCAGTTTGTATTCCACGATAGCGATGGGAGTTGGTATATTATATATGGCGGATGGCAACATTGTAATATCGCCAGGCTGAAAAATGACTTCACCGGCATTTTGCCCCTACACGATACCGTTAGTTACCAGGAGATCACACCGGAGGGTTATGTTGAAGGCCCGTTCATGTTCAAACGTGGCAATAAATATTATTTCATGTGGAGCGAGGGCGGCTGGACCGGACCTGATTATTCGGTAGCTTACGCCATTGGAGATTCGCCATTCGGGCCATTCAAACGCATCGGCAAAATATTACAGCCTGACCCCAACATCGCTTATGGTGCCGGCCATCATTCCGTCATCCATGATAATAAAAACAATTGGTATATTATCTATCACCGCAGGCCGCTGGGAGAAACTGCAGCCAATCATCGTGTAACCTGCATCGACGAAATGCATTTTGACAATGATGGGAAAATCCTGCCGGTGAAAATGACCCATGAAGGGGTTGCGATAAATAAACTTAAACCGTAATTTGATAACCCTTTAATCCACAATTCTTTATTATCCTCAGTGAAATATAAAAAGATTTAATATCACATATTTTACACACATACTGTTTATAAAATCTATGTCGAAAATGTCAACTAAATACACTTTTGAAGTATATTAGCGGAACGATCCGGAAGGCCGGAATAACATTTTTCTCTACCCTAATTCTACCAAACTCCCTAAAAGACAGGTTTCGCCTGCCCCGCAAAAATTTATTTTTAACCAAGAGAGAATTGTTAGCAAACTTTGTTAAGTCACGTTTAAAAACATAGGTACGACTTAACATGTATTTTATTAACATTTTGACAATCAGGCAAAGTTGTTGCAATCGGTTGTGCTGAATTTACTTAAACGATCTCGCGATGAAAAAAGCTTTGGGCAAAAAATTGAACCTGTTAGTAGTTGATGACGACGATGATATGCTGGTTCTCTTTTATATGGCTATGAGGGCAAAAGGTTATGATGTAGAAGTAAGCCGCAATGCGGAGACATTCTGGGAAGATCTTTTTTATACTCATCCCGATGTGATCATTCTGGATGTACACATGCCGGGGATTGATGGCCGGGTACTTTGCAGGCGGTTAAAAGAACACGAGTATACCGCACAGATCCCGGTGATATTGTTATCTGCCAATGCCGATCTTGAACATATCGCCAGTGAAACAGGAGCTAACGGTTACATCAAAAAACCTTTTACTCCGGAAAAAGTAATGCAGGAAGTCGACCGCATCATGGGTAAAGCCGCCTGAGCAATTTTAAACAGATCCTGAACGGCATGATTGGAATCATCCGTACAATATCGCAGTAAATAATAAAAGCGTTGTCAATCTTTGGCAGCGCTTTTGTATTAAAACCGGTACGGCCGATATTAGCTGCAACCATTTTAATACAGCATTATGGAAAATAAAAAAACAGACGAAAGCGTAAAAACTACTTTACCAGTGGATGCCGGAAATATTCCAGCTATCGATACAGAAAAAGATCCTGACGAACTGGTACATGAAAGAGAAGAAGAGTTGCCTGATACTGCTGCTGCAGAACAGGACGTAGATGACCTGGTACATGCACATGTGCAGACGCCGGAAGTAAATGAATTGGAAGAAACAGATATCGATGATGTAATGCATTCATCACAAAATGATACAGGCGAAGAAGACCAACGCTGAATTTAAAAACCTTTTATGTCGCAACAAGACTACAAAAATCATATACGGTGGTACCCTGCTCATCATTTTATTTTTTATCCGTTAGTGAGTGTCCTTTTTTTCGCAGGTATCTATGGATATAATAAAAATTTGAATATAAATTGGCTATGGCTGGGAATATCGGTCATAGCCATTTTTTTAGGATGGTCATCATTCATGATGCGGCAACATTATGCATTGATATGCCAGAACAGAATTGTCCGGCTGGAAATGCGGTTCAGGTATTTTGCCCTTTCAGGCAAACGGTTGGAAATGATAGAGCCCAGGTTGAGTTTCGGACAAATAGCCGCTTTGAGGTTTGCTTCCGATGAAGAACTGTTAACGTTGATCGACAAAACACTTGCGGAAAAACTTTCTCCGGATGAAATAAAAAGATCGATCCGCAATTGGCTGGCGGATGATATGAGGGTATGATCAATTTTTGTGGGCGAGTATTTTAAATGCATTTCCTATCTCCGAAATCACATCTCTCGCCAGCATGCTCTCCATACTTTGATGATTCAAAGCCAGGTCTGCAGCCAGTCCGTGAAGATATACGCCAATTTTAGCCGCATCAAAAGGCTCATATCCCTGCGCCATTAATGCGGTGATCATACCGCTCAATGCATCTCCCGAACCTCCCTTTGCAAGCCCGGCATTGCCGGTAGTATTCAGACAGGCGTTACCATTATGAGCGATCAGTGTCTGATGCCCCTTTAGAATGATCACCCAAGGGTATTCTTTTGACAAACGAATTGTTTTTTCCATCCGCTCGCCCGGTGATCCTGATTCTCCAAACAACCGGTCGAACTCCCTGGGGTGTGGAGTAATGACGGTATTGGAAGGGATGAATGGCCAAAGCTCTTTGTGGGATGATAAAAGATTTAATGCATCAGCATCGAGCAGTAATCGTTTTGAAAAATTCTTCAGATAATAGTGTAATAATTCCAGCGAATCATTGGTAGTACCTAATGCAGGACCGATCCCGGCTGCAGAAAAAATATCCAACCCAACCTGGTCGCTTTCTCTAAAAACCAACATCGCTTCGGGTACGGCCGTTTGCAAAATGATTCTTTCATTTTCAGGAATATCGACGGTCAACAATCCTGTTCCGGTACGGAGGCAGGCTTCAGCACATAAGACCGCCGCCCCCATTCTACCGGTATTGCCGGCAACCAATAACGAATGCCCGTATTTGCCTTTATGAGAATCCGCCTCCCGTGGTTTTACCAGGGAGGATATCATTTCATGTGAAAGTAAAATCGGTTGATCCATTTCAATTGTTTCAAAATATCAACATGAAGGTATTCAAAGCTTTTTGAAAAAAACCGGTTGTCTTGGCAACCGGTTTTTTATTTATTTCATTCTTATACAAAACTCCAATGTGCATCCGCATCGTAATAATGAATATTTGTTTCGGGCCAATGCATCTTATCAAAACCGGGAGCACTTTCCAGTTTTGCTTTTGGCTGGTCAAAAATGAATACCTGATCTTCCGGGTCAATGGTAAGCAGTTCAAAAGGTATGGCGAAAAACTTTTCACCAATTCCTAAAAAACCGCCAAATTCAATCACGTAATATTCCACTTTTCCCGTGCGCACATTCAGCATGATCTCTTTGATCGCTCCAAGGTTTTCGCCCTGTGGATTACGCACTTTATCGCCGATAATGGAAGTTGCTGTCAGGCATTTCAACGGCAGATTTGGCAACAGGCCTTCTTCATTTTCTCCCGTGAGATTATCTTTAAATTCTTTCATAACATAAATTTTATTTATAAGACAACTTGGTTGTATCAGATAACTGTAAAATCTATGCCATATAGAATGCTGCTCCGGACAAGGGTTTCAGGCATGTCATTCGTGAACAGTGTAGAAATTATTCCCGTTTATTCATCGGCAGTTTTCCGGGCAATCGATACCAGCTGCCAGTATGGAGGGAAATAATTGAATTCTTTTTCAAACCCATCTACATTGGCTTCGGTATTCTTACGAAGGGTTTGATACATCTTAACAAAATATTGATTCTTCAAAGCCTGCGTAGCGCTCATTCCTTCCGGTATCATTCCTATTTTACCAAACCGATTTTGCAGCATGCACCACGCTTTAAGTACCCGAACAAAAGGAAGCTTCCAATGGTCGTACAGGATCTTTTTACCGCTATCCGCTTTTTCCAGCAACACATCCATGACGGCGTTATCGATATGATCTTTTCGTAAGGTTTGTGGATCACGCCACTCCGCTACCACAGCCAGTTGTGGATCATATTCCAGATCGCTGGGCATTTGTGTTACAAAATTTTTCACGCCAAACTCCTGCAGCCAGTTGATCACCCCTTTGGAAGAGATCGTTGAAACTCCCTGCCAGAGCCGGATTCCCTGATGTTTGTATGCCAACGACCCTACTTCAGAACAAAACAATGCGGTGCTGTCCCGGAAATTCATTTTGAAATCATAAGGAGTATGGTGAGATAAAGCCGCATCCAGTGCATCTTTCGCAGCCTTATGCGGAAGCATGGGATCAGCGATCAACTTTGGAAGATCCGCCCTTGGCCGCAATACCATGAAGCGTAATTTTTTATCCGCTATGTATTCATCCACCGTTGCAACGGCCACTCCTTTTTCAATATGTGCCTCGATAAGACTGGCCTTGCCACTAACAGCATCCACATAAACCAATGCTACGTGCGAAAAATTTCCAGGATAATCATTACCCCTTGAGATCATCGCCGACACTTCCGCCCCACCTCTCGATACCAGTAGGTCACCGCTATGGACTTTGATACCGGCAATGTCTGCTGAAGGTGTAGTGGATGGCTCATTTTCTACCAATAAAACCGGCGAATAAGCCATGCTATCCGACTGCAGCAATACTTCTTCCATTCCCGCCCGCATGCCGTAAAGCACCTGGTATAAACTGTTGCGTACAGATGGCGCATTCATGTCCCAATTTTCAGACCGGCGTTTCACAAGAATTCTGGCTTTGTTGTAAATCTCCATCAACGAATCACGCTTTGCAGGATTAGCCGCCAGTTCCGCTGAAAGCGAGAAGAACCCCGGCAAAAGCAGCGCAGGATAGTCTTGCGGGAGAAGTTGTGGATGCGAAGTGATATTATCAAGATCATTATTTTGCTCCCGCAATGAAGTCATTATCGCAGAATCCGAAGCAGCCCGGTTTCCAATCCTTGACGATCTGAAATCGTTTTCAAGCCTGTTCCACAAACTATCCCGGTTCCACGCAAATGGAGCCGATTTTATTTCGACCGCATCCGTCTCTTTTTTGTCTGGTATCAGCAAGACGAGATAAGCGATCACCAATACCAAAGCAAAATATTTCAGGAACTTTTTCATCCGGGCAAGATAACGATAAACTTATATTTTAATTATATTTAAGGATAAACCGAAAACATGAAAAATATTCTTTTCCTTATCCTGACGGTTCTATTTTTTTGTGCCTGCAAAAATGATCCTTCAAAAGATAAAAAAGAGGTTGCTGCACCATTTGGAAAAGATAGTACCGTATCCAATCCTGCATCAGAAGACACGTTGAAACCTGCTCCGGTTTCGGTGGCAGAAGTTACTAAAGCTATTCTGGCGCTTATAAAAAACAAAGACTATAAAGGTTTTACCGCTTACATACATCCTGTGGAGGGCATCCGGTTTTCTGCCTATGCCTATATTGATACGGCTGCAGATCAGCATTTCAGCGCTGCTGCTTTCTCTTCTTTGCTTACGCAAAAAAATAAAAAACTCATCTGGGGAAGTTTTGATGGAAGTGGGGATGCTATAAAAATGACCCTGGATGAATATTTCAAAAGATTCGTGTACGATGCCGATTTTTTGAATGCCGAAAAAACTTCTGTCGGCAAAATGCTCGGAGGCGGAAATTCGCTCAACAATCTTTACAAAGTTTATCCAGGCCTTGAATTTACAGAAAGCTATTTTTCAGGATTTGATAAAAAGCTGGAGGGTATGGATTGGGTAGCATTACGGCTCGTTTATAAAAATTTCGAAGGCAAACCTTACCTTGTCGCGATCGTTCACGATCAATGGACGATCTGATCTTTCCGGTGATCCTGGCAGATCATTGCAATTATTTTAACCAATACATCGAATTATTTCAATGTATCTTTGCAACATGAGCAAGTTAAAACTAAGCATACTCGACCAGTCGATAGTGAGAGAAGGCGCTACAGCGGCAGAAGCCATACAGGAAACGATAGAAACCGCTAAACTGGCGGAAAAACTCAATTTCAACCGTATCTGGATATCTGAACATCATAATTCGGCGTTCATTGCCGGATCTGCTCCCGAAGTGTTGATGGTAAAACTGGCAGATGAAACTAAAACGATCCGCATCGGTTCGGGTGGTATCATGTTGCCCAACCACAGTGCTTTTAAAGTAGCTGAAAATTTCCGGATGCTCGAAACACTTTTCCCCGGCCGTATAGATCTTGGCATGGGCCGGGCGCCGGGTGGCGACAGGGTTTCTGCTTCTTTACTCAATCCATCCAATACTTTCAGCGAAGAAAATTACATCACCCAACTGGATAACCTTCAACATTTTTTCCGCGATACTGCCGGCACCAAATATGGGCCGATACTAGCTGTTCCGCAGGCACAGACCATTCCTACGCAATGGATATTGAGTTCGAGCGGGGGCAGCAGCAGCATTGCTGCGAAATTCGGACTGGGACTGGTGATCGCGAAATTCATCAACGGTTTTGTCACACCGCAGGTTGCTGAGATCTATAAAGACAATTTTGTGGCCTCTTCACAATTTGAAAAACCGCATGTGATCATGGCCATCTCTGTGTTGTGCGCCGATACAGAAGAAAAAGCCCGGGAAATGCGCAAGAATGTAGACTTCATCCTCCTGCAATTTGACAAAGGCATCTTCGATAAATTTCCGGAGCAAGCATACATTCAGCAATATGAATTTTCTCCAACGGAATTGGAAAGGATCAGGCAAAACAGCGGCCGCACCATTTCAGGAACCAAAGAACAGGTGAAAGAACAATTGACAAAACTGGCGGAAGAATTTGATGTAGATGAAATAATCGTTTCGACCATGACAGCGAATAAAGAGGATAGGATGAGGAGTTTTGAATTGCTGGCGGAAGCGATGATCAATTAAGAATTAAGCGAAGATCTGGTCACAGATTTCAGATGGATAAAGGAGATTTCACAGATTATTTTGCTGGCGCAAAATGAAAATGCAGTTTATAAAATAGTTCAACTTTTTATAAACTGCATTTTAGTTTTTTACGAAGTAAAAACAATCTGTGTAATCAACTTCATCCCTTTAGAATCTGTGATCCATTTCTCCGCTTCGATCACCATTCTTAATTCTTAATTCTTAATTTTTAATTTTTAATTGATCTTAGTTTTTCAAACAGCTCCTTCTGTTCTTCCGAAAGATGAATCGGCAATGCTACTTCATAGGTAACAAACAGGTCGCCGTATTCACCATCTTTTTTATACACCGGAAAACCTTTTCCTTTCAACCGGGTTTTGCTGCCGGGTTGTGTACCAGCAGCTACTTTCACTTTGATCTTTCCCGTAAGGGTTTCTATGATCGTTTCTCCGCCAAGCACTGCGGTGTATAGATCAAGTTTGCCAATGGTATGCAGATCATTTCCGGTACGACGGAAATTTGAAGGTTCGGCTATAGAAAACGTGATGAACAGATCTCCGGCAGTTCCGCCATTTACACCCGGAGCACCATAACCTTTCAGTTTGATCACCTGCCCATTCGCAATTCCTGCGGGGATCGTTATGCGTACATTCTTGCCATTCACAGTCAGCGTTTGCTGGTGGGTATGCAAAGCATCCGTGAGCGATAATTTTAATTCAGCATTGTAATCCTGTCCACGATGCCTGGTTTGCCGGCGGCCGCCACCAAACATCGATTCGAAAAAATCGGAGAAACCACCTCCACCATCAAAGCCTTCAAATCCCCCACCGAACGGCTGCGAACGTTGCTGCGATTGGCGGGCTTGTTCATACTGTTCCCCATGCTGCCAGTCTTTTCCATATTTATCATATTTTTTGCGCTTCTCAGGATCGCTCAATACTTCATTGGCTTCATTCACCTGCTGAAATTTCTTGTGCGCTTCTTTATCATCTGGATTTACATCCGGGTGAAATTTCCTCGCCATTTTCCGATATGCTTTTTTGATATCATCATCAGAAGCGTTTTTATTTATACCTAATATCTTATAATAATCTACGAAGTCCATAATTCATTTTTCTTGATACAATTTACAAAATTATGCTACGAAACGGTGGTGTTAGTTTCAAAAGATTGCCAATTACTACGCTATTTTTTATGGATGCCCGCCTCTAAAAGCCACTAAACTCTTTTTTGGTACGATTCTTCTGGTATAATTGACAGCTTGATTAATAATTAAAACTTATCAATTATGTTACACGATACTCCCCCTCCCCAAACCAGGCAATCCCCTCAACCTAAATGGCTGACCATATTCAGGGTACTGCTCGGGTTCATCCTCATCTGGAAAGGATACACTTTTTTCAAAGATTCAGCTTCACTGGAAGAAATGATCCGTGGCGGCGGAATTGAGATGTTTAGTAATAACACCCGTGCCATTGCCTTCATTATCACTTACATAAACCTGTTGGGCGGCGTATTTATAGCGACCGGGTTATTTACCAGGTGGATGTCTTTGATCAATATTCCGGTGGTAGTGGGGGCAATTATTTTTGTAAATAGCAAAGCCGGTATGAGCTTTTCAAATACCGAATTGATCCTATCGATCGCTGTATTGATCCTGCTCATCGTTTTTGTTATAAAAGGTAGCGGCGCACTCTCTGCGGATGAATTTTTCAGGTCGTACACAAAAGCCGGTATGGAATCGGGGCATACACAAAAATTATTCCAGTAGCTGTTAAAGTTGCTGGAGAACGATGCGCCTTTTTTTCTTGAGCGCCTTAAAATGTGAAGGCGTAAGTCCTGTCACTTTTTTAAACTGTGACGACAAATGCGCTACACTACTGTAATTCAGATGGTAGGCTATTTCAGTAAGGGTATATTCGTTGAATAGGATCATCTCTTTCGCTTTTTCGATCTTGAGTGAAATGATATATTTTTCAATGGTAGTGGCCTGCATGGCAGAAAAGAAATTTGCCAGGTAGCTATAGCTGTAATTTAATTTCTGGCTAAGATATTTGGAAAAATTCTTCGGCATTTTTTCATCCGAATTATAAACATACTCCAGGATTTCTTTGCGGATCTTTTCTAATAAAATCCCCTCTTTATTCTGGATCAGTTCCAGGCCAGCCTTTTTGATAGCGCTGTTAAGTTTTTTTTGTTGTTCAACCGTCACTTTTTCTTTCACTTCCGCTTCACCCAGGTCTACATTTTTTGGATGAAGCCCCAGTTTTTCTATTTCATCTTTCACAACGATCTTGCAGCTTTGGCAAGCCATATTGCGGATATACAATTTCATGTCAGTAAGGTTAAGGTAGTTGGGGTAATTCTATGGGAAGGTACAAAATTTAAACAGGACGGGGATAAATTGAGACGATCATTTTAGGATTGCCTTCTACCGGAGTGATCCGTAGCCCTGCCCTTTTCTCATAACTGAAATGGTAAGATTTGGGGTCAAACATTTCAGGCAAATGTTCCTCATTATCATGAAAATAAATGATATACACCGTATCAAGATGATTGCTGGTAATAATTTGTACGTTATTATCGAAGACTTTGAGATGCCCGTCACGCAACAGGTGAATGGTGCCTGTAAAACTTACCACCCCATCTTTATCTCTGAGGTTGAAGTCGGTAATAAAATTATCTAAAGCAGCAGTAGATTGGTCAAAATGCATATTTCCCTCCTGGTATTAAATTCCGGTACAAAGAAATAAACTTATTTTTTCTCCACCATTATACAATTACAGGATTTTTTTATACAATTATTATATGAGAATGAAGGTTTTATAGGAGAAAATCCATTTTTAACAATAGCTTTTTGTTCAAATGAATTTAATCATATACCAATCGGTATATTTGCAGAATGAAATTTACTCCACGTTCGGAAGATACCAGGCAGTTGATCATTGAAAAGACGGCCGCGATCTTTAATAAAAAAGGATACGCAGGTACTTCCATGTCTGATCTCACGGAGGCGACCGGACTTACAAAAGGAAGCATTTACGGAAATTTTGAAAACAAGGAAGCGGTTGCATTGGCGGTGTTCGCTTACAATGCCAAACGAAAGAATAAACTCGAAGATGAACGATTGGCCCGGGTTTCAACGAATAAGGAAAAACTGATGGTGTATGCAAAAATATTTTGTGAGAAGGATACGCTCCAATTCATGGAAGGTGGCTGCCCGTTGCTGAATACGGCCATTGAAGCGGACGATACCCATGAGCCACTTCGAAAAAAAGTAAGTGAAGAAATAGCTGCCTGGAAAAAGAAAATGCAGGCAATACTGATGGCCGGGATTTCCTCAAAAGAATTTATCCCTTCTGTAAATACTGAAAAATTTTCATTGTCGGTCATTGCACTGATAGAAGGTGGTATCTTTGTTGCCCGCGCTACAAAAAATAAAAAGAATTTCGAGATCATTCTTCAGACAGTGGTGGAAATGATTGAAAATATTTCATTGCAAAAAAATTGATCAACATAAAAAACGACAGATGAAAAAAGTTTGGCTTATAACAGGTTGTTCCACCGGATTCGGCAGGGAACTATCAACTTACCTGCTCGCAGAAGGCTATCCGGTGGCGGTTGCAGCCCGTAAAACAGAAGATATCAAAGACATCGTGGAGGGTTTTCCTGAAACAGCTTTGCCGCTAAAGCTGGATGTAACAAAACCAGAAGATATCAAAACTGCTGTACAACAGACGCTGGATAAATTCGGACGAATTGATGTATTGGTCAATAACGCCGGCATCGGTTATTTCGGTGCGGTGGAAGAAAGTGAAGATGAAGCGGTAAGAAATATGTTTGAAATAAATTTCTTCGGACTTGCCAACATGACTAAGGAAGTATTGCCGACGATGCGTAAACAAAAAAGCGGGCATATCGTCAATATCGCGTCAATAGGCGGTTTGGTGAGTTTCCCGGCAGTCGGATTTTACAATGCGACCAAATATGCAGTGGATGGTTTATCTGAAGCCCTTGCGAAAGAAACCGCCCCACTCGGCATCAAAGTAACCATTGTTGCGCCAAGCGGTTTCCGTACCGATTGGGCCGGAAGGTCGGCCAACAACAGCCCGGTTGTAATTGAAGATTATGCAACGACTGCCGGCGCCAACAAAGACAATATCCGCGGATACAGCGGCAATCAGCCCGGTGACCCGAAGCTGGCTGCAAAAGCGATCGTAAAAGCGGTAGAAGCTGCAGAGCCCCCGTTGCGACTGCTTCTTGGAGCGGCAGCATTGAAAGGTGCACGCAACAAACTGGATCTTTTAAAAAAGGATTTCGACACCTGGGAAGCAACAACCGTGGGTGCCGATTCTCCAAAAGCCTGATAAAATCATTTAATGGAACTTTGTTCCATTAAATTTTGCACCTATATATACCGATTGGTATATAATTATTAATGAAATAAAATAAACATGAAAAGAGTAGTGATCACAGGCCTTGGGGCATTATCGCCAGTAGGAAATAATGTAGATGAAACCTGGGATTCCATGATAAATGGAAAAAGCGGGGCGGCCCCCATTACAAAATTTGACAGCAGCAAATTCAAGACGAAGTTCGCCGCAGAACTCAAAGGTTTTGATCCGTTGGAATTTATCGACAGGAACGAAGCTAAGCGGTACGATGCATATACCCAGTATGCCTTGGTAGCTGTTGCAGAAGCTGTAAAGCAAGCGGGCATTGATTTTGAAAAGCTTAACCGGAATCGCATCGGCGTTATCTGGGGCAGTGGCAATGGGGGTATCCAGACCTTCCAGGAGCAGTTGATCGAATTTGCCAAGGGGGATGGTACACCCCGATTCAGCCCCTTCTTCATTCCGAAGATGATCGTGGATATCGCTTCAGGAGTGATCTCTATCAAATACGGCTTGCGTGGGGTAAACTTCACTACCGTATCGGCCTGCGCTACTTCCAATACCGCATTGATCGATGCATTCAATTATATAAAATGGGGAAAAGCAGACATGATCATTACCGGCGGCTCCGAAGCGGCCATCAATGAAAGTTCGCTTGGTGGCTTTAATGCATCCCGTGCTTTATCTACGCTCAATGATAGCCCTGCAACCGCTTCACGCCCGTTCGACATCAGCCGCGATGGATTTGTAATGGGTGAAGGTGCCGGCGCCATCATCCTCGAAAGCCTTGAATCGGCGCAAAGCCGCAATGCGGTTATTCTTGCCGAAGTTGCCGGTGGTGGCATGGCTGCAGACGCTTATCATCTTACCGGAACGCATCCGGATGGAGAAGGTGCATTTCTGGGAATGAATGAAGCCCTTGAGGATGCCGGCATTGAGGCGAAAGATATAGACTACCTCAATGTGCATGCAACTTCAACATCCCAGGGGGATACCAGCGAATTGAAAGCGGTAGAGAGGGTTTTTGGTGTAAAACCGAATATGCAGATCAGCGCCACTAAATCCATCACCGGGCATTTGCTGGGTGCTGCCGGTGCTATTGAAGCCATCGCCTGTATCAAAGCCATCATGCATGGAATCATCCCCCCTACTATCAATACCGAAAATGTGGAACCGGAGTTTGCCGGCAAATTTGAATTCACGCTAGGTAAGTCTCAGCAACGGGAAGTCAATTATGCCATGAGCAATACGTTTGGTTTTGGCGGACATATCGCGACAGCAGTTTTTAAAAAATTTAAACCATAATAAATCAAACAAAATGAACACTACAAATAACACGATCCTGATCACCGGCGGAAGTGCCGGTATCGGATTCGAGATCGCAAAACTATTTTCACAAAAAGGTAACCATGTGATCATTACCGGAAGGGATGAACAACGGCTTGCAAAAGCAGCGGCACAATTGCAAAATGTTACCGCCATTCAGTTTGACGTAACTGATAGAGCTTCTGTAGAAGCGATAACAACAAGGCTTCACAAAGAATTTCCTACACTTAATATCGTGATCAACAATGCAGGTAAAGCAAGTGTATATTCTTTGGATACAGAAGGAGTAAATGCTTACGAAAAAGCGGCGGAAGAAATGGAAACAAATTTTCTTTCGGTATTAAGGCTCAACGAAGCATTGTTACCCTTGTTGAAAAGACAACCGGAGGCCGCGATCGTCAATGTAAGTTCTATCGTAGCATTCGTGCCGGGCATAGCTCTATCAACTTATGCGGCCAGCAAAGCAGCCCTGCATTCTTACAGCAGGTCATTACGCCTCACGCTGGAAAACAGTACAGTAAAGGTTTTTGAGCTGATGCCACCTTTAGTGAACACAGAATTTTCAACAGAGATCGGTGGAGCAAATGGCATACCGCCTGCGCAAGTGGCCGAAGATCTATACAAAAGCTTTGAAAAAAACGAATTTGAAATTCGTGTGGGCAATACAGAAGATATGTATCGCCTCTACCTCTCTTCGCCGGAGAACGCACTGGAAGTGATGAATGCGCAACGTAAGGCGTTGGTAGAAAAGTGATCATCTGATCTGTAACGAAAATAATCCTGCTGCCAGCCTGAGCCGGTCGAAAGCAATCCCCTCTCCCGCCTTCGACCAGCTCCGGCTGACAACTATTTAATAGGTTGCGTTTTTTATTCTTTGTAAAACCGCATTCATTTTTACTTCATAACTTTAAGGATATTTCCTACAGAAATTTTATCACGATGGACAATCAAACATTATTTATACAAATGGCGATCGCCGCATGGAAGAGCCATAACAAAAGAGTAGATGAATTACTCCATACACTTACAGATGAACAATTGGCAACACAAACAGCTCCAAACAGGAATTCCGGCGTATATCTCCTGGGGCATCTTGCCGCAGTAAACGACAACCTGTTTAAATTATTGGATCTCGGTGAACGTATGCATCCTGAATTGGATCTTCCTTTTTTACAATCACCTGATGGTTCGGGGTTAAGCATTCCTGATACCGCGTCTTTAAGAAAATACTGGCAGGAAATAAATTTCGCTTTAAGTGAAGCAGTAGATGCACTGCCGGCAGAAGGCTGGTTTGAAAAACATACCGCCGTTTCTTCTGAAGATTTTGCCAAAGAACCTCACCGCAATAAACTCAACATCCTTTTGAACCGCACCAATCACCAGGCTTACCATCTCGGACAGATGAATTACCTAAAGACAAAATGATGATCTGAGCTATGAAAAAAAACTTTGCGTCTTCGCTAAAAACAATCTTTTCATTTTTATTCTGCTTCGCAACGATATCCATTTGTGCGCAACAAAAAAACACACCGGATCTTGATAGCAGGATCACCGCTTTATCCAATAAGGCAAAAGCTGGCAACCTCACTAAAAAAGAAACAAAAGAGTTCAAGGATATTGGCTATCAGGTGCAGAATAACGGATTTGCTCTGGATGAAAAGTCGCATGATTACAGCAACGCCTTAGTATTTATCAATAAAGCGCTCAGCATCTGGGAACTCAGCGGAGATACGCTCAATGAAGCGAATAACAGGAAATACAAGGGCTATCTTTTAGGCAGGCTCGGACAATTCCCCGAAGGAAAAAAGGAAATACAACAAGCTATTTTTTTATTTCAACAAAAACGTAAACCTGCCGGTGTAGCGGTTTCTTATTATGATCTGTCGAGGGTATTTGAGTTTCAGGCTGCGTATGATTCTTCCTTATACTATGCAAATCTTGCACTCACCTATTGGAAAAACAATGTAGATAGTTCACGCATATTCATTGTCCGTAACCAACTCATCAATATTTATTATCACACAAAAAAATATAAGGAAGCCGAGCAGGTTGTTCAGCAGAATGAGATGATGCTTACGCAAACAAAATTGCATTGGCAACAGCTCATTGATTTTTATGACGTAACGATTCAATTCTATAAAAAATGGAAAAAGAAAGAGCAGGTCAGCCGTTATACAAAACTGCTACAAGACAAGACAGCTGCACTTTCTACAGAAGGCATTACTCCAAGATCTTCGTTTGAAGTGGTTGAAAAATAAAAACTTTTAATAACATCCTGTTAAAACGTGTACAAGATCTGCATCATTAATTCTTGAGTCCCGCTACCAGATTGATAGTGAGGGCCACAACGAAAGTATTTAATCCGAAAGAAAGTAATCCGTGCAAAAGCACCAGGCGCCTGATCTTTCGTGAACTGATTTCAACATCCGAAACCTGGAAGGTGCATCCGATCACAAAAGAAAAATAAGCAAAGTCGATATAATCCGGCTCTTTTTCATCACCCGGAAATTCAAGTCCGCCGGCAATTTTTTTACTGCCTTTTTCCGGCAAATCATAATACATATGAGCATAATGAAATGTAAAAACGGTGTGAACCATTGCCCAGGAAAGCAACATTCCCGTGATGGCAACGGGCAAAAAGTAAGCCTGGCTACTGTCTTTTGAAAGCATCAGCAGCAGTATAGTAAACATTCCCGCAAAAGAAGACAAAAGCACCATGATGGTTACGAAGGCTTTATTTCCATCTTCGCCGGAAGCAATATTTTTTATTTCACCTACCGAACGTTTGAATAAAATGATCCAGCTCATGATAAGAAACGGAAGCGAAAACCCTATCCATCCGATCATGCACATAAACAAAGCGCTGTCTGAACTATAAGAAAAAAACACCGCAATACCGGCAATAGCGAGGCTTATAAGAAAACGTTCCAAAGGATACATCCTGAGAATGAGGTTTCCGGTTTCGTCTTTAGTTTTTTTTCTTGGCATAATGTTGATGTGTGATGTATGATGTGTAATGTATGATGTATGATGTATGATGTGTAATATGTGATGTGATACCGGTTTATTTATCTTTTCTAAAAAATAAATAATGCTCAACCCTGAAGATATCATACATAATACATCATACATTTCCTCCCCTTCTCATTTCAATCATATGCTGAATGAAACCAGCTTTTTCATAAGCTTTGATCGCAGCAGAATTCTGACTATACACTTCCAGCCTGAATTCTGTGATAGCTTTTGCCCTCGCCCATTCCATCAGTTTTGCAATAACAAGCCGATTGACACCTTTACCCCTGAACTCCGGCAATACATACATAAAACCAAGGTAGGCATGTTGTGCATGCTGCAAATAAAGTTCCGAATTTTCAATCCGTGCATATCCCGAGCCGATCAGTTTTTCATCAGCAATGGCTACCAGTAATTCGATATGATCGGAGTGGATCATTTTTTCGAGATCGTAATATCTGGTGTCTTTCCTTTTTAACGTAGGATCAAAAGGCCGTTCGGACTCAATAACTCCCTGCTCAAATTCCAGCAATGTAGGGATATCGCCCAACACAGCTTTTCGTATAGTAACTTCTTCCATGATGATCTTTTGCTGTATGAAAGTAATTAAAAAGCATGAATATGGATGTTTACTACTTCGTATAGAATCATTATTTTCAGGAACAAATTGGTATCATGGATAAATACAAAGAAACATTTGAAACCTGGGACAAGGTAGCTGAACTCTACCAGCAAAAATTCATGCACCTCGATCTGTATGATGATACATACGATCTTTTTTGTGCCGGATTGGATCCGCAGGCATCTGTACTGGAGATCGGCTGCGGCCCGGGAAACATCACGGCTTACCTGCTAAAAAAGATGCCGGATCTGAAAATCGACGCGAATGATATTGCTCCGAATATGATACGGCTGGCGCAAATAAATAATCCTTCAGCAAATTGTTATGTAATGGACAGCCGCCATATTTCGCAGATAGGAAAAAAATTTGATGGGATCATTGCTGGATTTTGCATCCCTTATTTATCGGTGCAGGATACGGAGCAACTGATAAAAGATTGCAGCAGCCTGTTAAATCCGAATGGGATTTTTTATCTCAGTTTTGTGGAAGGAAAGCCCCAGGATTCAGGCTACAAGGCCGGCAGCACAGGTGACAGGACATATTTTCATTATCATGAATGGAAAATCCTGGAAGATATTTTAAAGAAAAATAATTTCGAAACACTACATCTTATTCATAAATCTTACAAAAAAAATGATGCCCCGGAAGAATTGCATAGCATTGGTATTACAAAGAAATTGTAGAAAATAATTTTCCATCCTTATTGCCGTTGTGGTGGGAACCCCAGCAACCGCAATAAAAAAATGTTTTCATTCATACAATACTTGACCAAAATTCCTGTTATATACAATCAGAAATTCTATGGTAACATTTTCAGCATGCTGATAAAAATATAAGCAAAAGATTTTACTAACCCGGCAAATCGTTGCTAACCTCGGAACCACAAATGACAAGGACATCCGCTTACCTGGATGTCCTTTTGTTTTATGTCAGAAAAATTATTTGCTGACCCTGCTATCAATCAGCTTCAGCAGCGATTCATAAGTCGTATCATAATCAGCGATAGCGCCATTAATGAAAAAGGTCGGAGTGCCGTTAACCCCACTGCGGATGCCGCTTTCGAAGTCTGTCGCAACTTTTTCAAGGATATCATCGCTATCCATATCAGTACGCAATTGCAGGCTATCCAATCCAAGTTCTTCTGCAAATTCATCATACACGCTTTCGTCCAGATCATTCTGCCGGTCAAAGATTAGATCGTGCATTTCCCAGAATTTGCCCTGTTTTGCAGCAGCTTCTGCCGCATGCGCCGCCATCAGTGCATCGGGATGAGATTCCTGCAAAGGGAAATTTCGAAAAACAAACAGGAAGTCGTCGCCCCTTTCCTTCAACAAACGTTTGATCAACGGATGTGCATGCCCGCAATGCGGACATTGATAGTCGCCAAATTCTACCAACACGATCCTGGATTCCGGGTCACCCAATGATTGGTCATAATCGGAAACTTCCGGTTTTAATTTTGCCATAAATATTTTTTTTAAGATTTGCCTGTTATCGCTTCCAGCGCTTCTACAATCCCGTCTGCGCCCGGGTTTATCCCTTCAGGTGACAGATAGCTCCATTGAATTATCCCCTGTTCATCTATTACAAATAATGCACGCTTACTGGTGCCTTCTGTTTCATTGTAAGCGCCGTATAATTTTGAAACTTCACCTTTTGGTTCAAAGTCGGAAAGTAATGGAAATTTGATCTTACGGTTATCTTCAAATGCAAGATGACACCATTTGCTGTCTACCGAGATACCGATCACTTCTGCGTTGAACTTGTGAAAGAAACTACGCATTTCATTATATAATCCCATCTGGTCGCTACATACCGGGCTCCAGTCTGCAGGATAGAAAGCCAGTATCACATTTTTCCCTCTCAGTTCTTCCAGCGAAAGTTTTTGATCCGGGGTAGCATTCAGTTTAAAATCCGGCGCTACAGTTCCTTTTTGTAAGATCATTTATTGGATTGTTTTATAGTTGAAATTAAAATTATTTTATCATGAATTCTATTTCATAAAGATAAAAAGATTAGCGCATACCACATCGGTTTCGTCCTGTTGACTACGATTGATACAACGGAATAGGATATTGAATATAATTAAAGATTAAAAAATAAAAAATAATGATCGATACGAAGGATGAGCACAGGTTTCATTTTGATAAGGGAATTCTGAAATCTGTGATGTAACTTGAGTCATCTTATAAAATTCTCTCATGACCGATACACCACTCGAAGTTTGGCAAAGAGGCCCTGTAGCCGGTATCCCACCGCTATTGCAGCCTGTAGCGCATGCATTGATGCAGGCGAATGAAGAACTACAGGCACTGGAACTGGCAGACGATATCTTGTGGGAAAGGCCCGCAGGTGTTGCTTCCCCGGGGTTTCACCTGCAACATCTTTCGGGGGTGCTCGACAGGGTATTTACTTATGCCCGTGGAGAAATGCTGATCGAAGATCAATTGGTGCAACTCAGGGAAGAAGATATATCCCCGAACCCTTCACTAAATACCGCAGGACTGGTAAAACGTTTCAGTGAACAAGTGGATGCAGCACTTTTACAACTGAAGAATACGGATGAAGGCACCCTCACCGAATATAGAGGTATTGGCCGGAAGCAGCTCCCATCAACGGTCATAGGCCTGTTGGTACATGCGGCAGAACATACCATGCGCCATCTTGGCCAATTGAGGGTGACTGTAAAAATATTGGATGCTGCGAGGTCATAAGATGTCGTGCAACCGGAGATATTGCAATAGCATGATCGTTTTTCCATCTTTGATCCCGCCGGTGCCGATCATGTCAAATGCCTGTGCAAAAGGTAATTCCAGCACTTCGATATTTTCTTCCTCATGCTCCAGCCCACCACCATCAGCCACTTTCATGCTTTTATCGTAAGCCGCGATAAAGAAATAAACGATCTCCGTTACCGAGCCGGGAGACATATATGCCTCAAAGATCTTTTGAACTTCGGTGATCTTATACCCCGTCTCTTCTTCAGTCTCGCGACGGATCGCATCTTCCGGGTGGTCTTTATCCAGCAGGCCTGCGCAGGATTCTATCAGCAAACCCGATTGATTTCCATTTACAAAAGTCGGAAGACGAAACTGCCTTGTCAGGATCACCGTTCCATTCGCCTTATTGTACAACAATATCGTCGCTCCATTTCCGCGGTCGTATGCTTCACGGCTCTGCACCTGCCTGCTGCCGTCTTTTTTCAAATATTCATACGTGATCTTCCTGAGCACGTACCAGTTGTCGGATAAAATTTCTGTATCGAGGATCTTTACTCCGGTTGTCATTCTGTTATTTTTTTTGATTCAGGCCAAGATAATGAGTTTGTCATCAAAACGGCAGGCCTGTTTACCGAAAGGTTCGTCTGATCAATACTGCTTCAATGAATGTTTGAATTTCCCGTTATTTTTTTACCTATCCTTTGAAATTCATAAAACATCCGGTTCTTCAAATGGCCGTCTTTGCCTATATCAGGCCATTCGATACGGATCTTCGTTGCCTGATAAATGATCAACTGGCCATTTTCAATACTGATCTTTTCCGGTTCAAAAACGGACAGCAATTCGTTACCCGAAAATTTGATCCGTAATTCATCGTTTGACTTATTAAATGATACCGATATTATTGTACAAGGATTTTCATTGGGTTTCCCAAACCAATGCCACCAAAAGCACAGGCTACCTGAAAGAGCCGGTAATTTGCTATCAGCAACCCGTTCTGCCAATAAAGCATACACCGAAGATGGTGTAATAAGGGAAGTATAATTAAATCGCACTACTTCGGAATTATAATCAGGTGTGTTTGCAACCGATGCAGTATACGATGGTTCATCAAAAGCCAGGTAATGGCTTTCATTATTTTTTAAATTGATCACATGCACCTGCGTAAGCCCACTTTTCCTTTCGGAAACCACCATGAAATTTTTGAACAATTCAAAATTCTCAATCAGTACATCTTTATGATGTGCGATCATTTCTTTCCAATCGGAAACGTTGGTCTTGCCTTCAACAGCCGTCATTATGCGGAAATTTTTTGCTTCAAGATTTGTCTGAATATAAAATTGCCCGTTCGCATGATCAATGTAATACAACACTTCCTTCATCCTTGGCTGAAAAACTTTAAACGCGTCCTGCGGCTTGCCGGCATCCAGGTACCAGTTTTCAGAAGACAAGGTTGCTGAAGAACTGATGACAATGTATTCTTCAGATTTAGTTTTACTTACACCGATATAATTACTGGGGTCTTTTTCTTCGTAAACCGTCACATCAGCGGCCGCATCGGTACCGAGTGTATGTCGATTGATCTTTTCGGATAACAAAGTCACCAGGTTCTTTGAAGTGTAAAAAATAGTTTTATTGTCATTCGCCCAAACCGGGTTGCCTTCTGTGTTGGCGATCACATCCCTGTACACTTCACCCGTTTCGATATTTTTGATATATATGTTGTATTGCCTGCGGGATAAAATATCTATTCCATAAGCCAGCAACTTATTGTCTTTGCTGACGCTGAAACCGGCAGCGGAAAAATAATTATGCCCTTCTGCCATTTTATTTACATCGAGCAATACTTCTTCGGCGGCGGTGAGCGAACCCTTTTTACGGCAGTATACATAATAATCCTTGCCTGGTTCTACACGGCTGTAATAATAATATCCATTCTTAAACACCGGCACACTCTCATCTTTTTCTTTGATGCGGCCTTTCATTTCTTCGTATAATTTCTCCTGCAAAGCATTGGTTCCGGCCGTCATCGTTTCGTAGTATGAATTTTCCGCTTTCAGGTAATCCACTACCCTTGTGCTATCCGGCCCTTTTTTGAAAAAATCATTCATCCAGTAATAGGGATCCAGGCGGGTATCGCCATGGGCAATTAATTGTTTCTCTTTTTTATCCGCTACCGGTGGTTTTACATTTTGCGGCCATGCGTAACTGTTATCTTTTGTCATGTTCCGATTGTTTTGTGCGATGGTTTGTTGAGTATAAAAAAATAAACCTATACCCGTCGCAAAATATTTAAATGATGAATACTTCATAAAAAACTTTTAGAGTGTTATGAAATCATGAAGCCGTTGTTGAAGATCAGTTGTGTAAATTTAGCCTTAATCCTTTAAAAAAATAAAACATACACGGATGTGGCATTTGTGGGTAGTTTTCTTTCAAATCTGCTTTTCATTCTATAAATTACAAAGCGAAACGAATTTCCATCAATGTTTCTTGTATAAAATCCCGTTGTTCCATATTCTAAATAAATTGCCATGCGATTCATCTCCCTCCTATTTGCCGGATCACTTTTATGTTCATCAGCTTTTGCCCAGGATTATAAAGACCCCAAAAAGCCTGTGGAGGAAAGGGTTTCGAGCCTGCTTGCAGAAATGACGCTCGATGAAAAGCTGGATTATATCGGCGGTGTCGATGCATTTTATATCCGTGGTATCGAGCGGCTTGGTTTGCCAAAGATCAAAATGTCTGACGGCCCTGTAGGGGTGCGCACTTATGGCAAAGCTGTTGCGTATCCGGCTTCCATACTCAGTGCTGCTACCTGGGATACTTCGCTGGTAAGGCAATTGGGCAGCGCCCTTGGCAAAGATTCAAAAGCCCGTGGAGTGCATATTTTGCTCGCCCCCGGGGTAAATATTTTTCGTGCTTCCATGAACGGAAGAAATTTTGAATACCTTGGCGAAGATCCGTTCCTCACTTCCCGGATGGCAGTGAGTTATATTGATGGCGTGCAATCGCAGGATGTGGTGGCTACAGTAAAACATTTCGCGGCCAACAACCAGGAGTGGAACCGTCATCATGTAAGTTCCGATATGGATGAAAGAACGTTGCAGGAAATTTACCTGCCCGCTTTCAAAGCCGCCGTACAGGAAGCCAATGTGGGTGCGGTGATGAACAGTTACAACCTGGTGAATGGCGTGCATGCTACGCAAAATGCCCATCTCAACCTGGATATACTCAAGAACGGCTGGAAGTTTGACGGTATACTCATGTCTGATTGGGAATCGGTATATGACGGTGTTGCTGCCGCAAAGAATGGCCTTGATATTGAAATGCCTTCGGCAAAATTCATGAACAAGGCAACATTGATGCCTGCCATTAACGATAGCAGCCTTTCTGTTTCCCTCATCAATGATAAGGTGACGAGAATTCTGCGCATCATTTTCCGTTATGGTTTTTATGATAAAGACCAACTTGACAGATCCATTCCGGAAGACAATCCCGATAACGACAAAGTAGCGCTGGAAGCGGCCCGCAACGGAATGGTATTATTGAAAAATGATCTGAATACCTTGCCTTTTTCTTCTTCGAAAATAAAAACACTGGCAGTCATCGGCCCGAATGCAGACGTATATGTAACGGGCGGCGGCAGTTCGCAAACAAGCCCTTTCCATTCGGTAACGGTGATGCAGGGTTTGCAAAAACTGGTGGGTGAAAAAGTGAAACTGGTTTACATCCCCGGCTTCCGAAATGTTGAAAACGCGGCCAAGGTATCTGCATTCTTCACAACAGAAGCCGCTACAGAAAAGGGTTTGAAGGCAGAATACTTTAATGGCAAAGAACTGAAAGGCGACGTGATTGCAACGCGTACAGAAGAATTTGCCGATCACAACTGGAAAGACATGCCCGATGTAACCGGGTTGGGAGCAGATAATTTTTCCATCCGCTGGACGGGTGTGGTGAAGCCGGTTGCAACCGGCAACTATCGCTTTACAGTAAAGGGCGATGATGGCTACCGGTTATGGATAGACGATAAACTGGTGATCGATGACTGGAACGATCATGCGGCCACCATCAATAATGCTGACATAAAACTGCAAGCCGGAAAAACTTACCGGGTAAAACTTGAGTATTTTGAAAACGGCGGCGATGCGATCATTTCATTGGCATGGTACCCTGCCGGCGTTGATTTTTCAGAAGCGGTCGCTGCCGCGAAAAAAGCAGACGCAGCCATCGTTTGTGTAGGCTTTAATGAAAGCACAGAGCACGAAGGAGGCGACAGGCCATTCAATCTTCCATCGCTGCAGGATGAATTGATCAACGCTGTTGCTAAAGCGAATAAAAATACCGTGGTGGTCTTAAATGCCGGCGGCAATGTGAATATGCAGCCATGGCTGAAAAACGTAAAAGGCTTGTTGCATGCGTGGTTCCCGGGACAAGAAGGAGGAACCGCAATTGCAGAGATATTATTCGGAAAAGTAAACCCTTCGGGAAAATTACCGGCAAGCTTTGAAAAAAACTGGAAAGACAATCCGGTGTTCAACAGTTATTACGACGATGATAAAGACCTCCGGGTAACCTACAAAGAAGGCCTTTTTGTTGGTTATCGTTATTGGGACAGCTCAAAAGTCAAACCACAGTTTGCCTTTGGTTATGGATTATCGTACACCAATTTTACTTATAGCAATTTGCGCATCAGCAATAGCGGCGGCACTGGCAAAACCAGCGAACCGATGGTGACCGTTTCGATAGATGTAAAAAACACCGGCAATTTTGATGGTGCGGATGTGGTGCAGGTGTATGTTCATCAGCAGAAGAGCCCGGTTGTAAGGCCTTTTAAAGAACTCAAAGGATTTTCAAAAGTCTTCCTGAAAAAAGGTGAAACCAAAACTGTGAAGATCCAACTGGATGCTGCAGCGTTTTCGTATTACAAAGGTGCGGCAGGATTCGGGTATGATCCTGGAGTATTTGAAATCCTGGTAGCCCGTGCCGCCAATGATATCCGAATAAAAGGAACAGTAGAGATACTTTAAAAGAACTGAAGCCTGATCCACACGATATAGGTGGATCAGGCTTTTATTTACCCTGATCTTCAAAACCTTCAAAAGCGCCCGCTTCGCCGGAAGATCTTTCTTCATTAAGCCCTTCTTCCTTTACAGTCTTGTCATTTTCCTTAAGGCGACAAACATCCTCAGGTATCTCAAATTCATCTTCCAAAGGATTTCCGGAATCTGCCGGCTGTTTATGTTGAAAAACTTCTTTTTCAGAAAATGTTTTTTCGGGAAGTGAAGAGGGATCGATCGATGTATCTTTTTGTGGTTGTTGCATATTGATGTTTTCATTTGTAGGGTAAAATCCATGCCAGCATCTCCAATTTATCCTCATGTTCACAGAAAAGTTCACAAATCGCAAAAGTTCACTCGTAAAATCGATTTTTTTGCCCAAAAGTTCACAAAGTTAACTGGCTAAAAGCCAGTCGATAGTAAAATTTTTACACAGAGTTCACAAAAAAAGTTCACACGCAAAAGTTCACATCAAAAAAAAATATTTTTTTTCGGTCGCGGCATTTCAATCTTTTGAATTTAACCGATCGTGACCGGGCTAAAACTTTGACTTTAGGTGTATTATGTATTATATTGTGTCACCTGAATTCCAACCAGTTACTGACCAATACCTACTGACCAATGGCCTATATACTAGCAATAGACGATAATTCAGAAATACTGAATGTATTCCGGATCATACTCCAGATGAATGGCCATGAATTGCAGGGGGTTTCCACAAAAGAACAATTATTAACGTCATTAAAAAGCAAGTTACCCGACGCGATCCTGATGGATGTACAACTCGGAAATACCGATGGACGTGACGTTTGCCTCGAATTGAAAAGTATGAGTGCTTACCGGAATATCCCTGTCATACTCATTTCAGCTTCCCCGACAAAACTTGCCGGTTATAAAAAATGCAAGTCGGATGCGGTACTTGAAAAACCATTTGACCTGCAGGATCTCATCAACTCAATTGAGAGCGTATTAATGAAGAATGTAACATAGCGAAGAGGAATCTCTGATTTCAAAGGATGAAAGGGAATCACACCTGCCCGAATGAATTCGTTCAGGCGGGGATTTCGAAGGATGCAGGGGATTACACGGATTATTTTGCTATGCAAAATGAAATGCAGTTTATAATTATTTGAATTATTTTATCAGGTAAAAGTGACATAAACTGCATTTTGATTTTCTGCGAAGCAGAAAGTAATCTGCGCAATCCCCTTCATCCATCTAAAATCCGTGATCCCATTCAGATTGTCCGAAACACCCCTTCAATTGTCCTGTACGCCTGCCTTTGAAAAATACGATGGCAGTAATTTTGTTTTATCAAAATCATCCCATCATTTTAAATAAACGATCATGGCAACAGTACAAAAAATCACCCCCAATCTTTGGTTTGATAAGAACGGGGAAGAAGCCGCAAGATATTATTGCAGCATCTTCAAAGACAGCAGCGTGGGGCATATCAGCTATTATGGCAAAGCCGGTTTTGAACAACATCAGATGCCTGAAGGAACTGCGATGGTAGTTGAATTCACACTTGCAGGCCAATCTTTCCTGGCGCTGAATGGAGGGCCGATCTTTAAATTCAGCGAAGCAGTCTCTTTTGTGGTCAATTGTGATGATCAGCAGGAAGTGGATCATTACTGGCAAAAATTGTCTGACGGCGGCGATGAAAATGCACAGATGTGCGGATGGTTGAAAGATAAATTCGGGCTCTCCTGGCAAATAGTTCCAAAGAGAATGTCTGAACTCTATGCCTCCGGCAACGCCGAAAAATCAGGGAGAATGATGAAGGCTATGATGCAGATGAAGAAGCTGGATATAAAGAAACTGGAAGAAGCGTATGAGGGCAATTCATGATAGGAATTAAAAATTAAAGATTAAAAATTAAGTGATGGCAGCGGAGATAGCAAAGAAGGGGAATTGCACATCTCAGCTTGATCAGGGGATTACACAGATCCGTGATCATCGTCCTAATTATTAATTATTAATTATTAATTATTAATTGATATTATATTCTTTATCGATAGCGGCTACCAGTTTCCTCATCTTATCTATACAATTATCATATCGGGAAATTATCTCCGTTACGTCATCCAGGGCAGAACAATAATTATGTGCTTTTTCTGTAAGGAGCAGAGGAATAATATTATCGGTACTATCGGTATAACGTACACGATTTTCGAGCACATAATCCATAAGGCGCACCTTATTTTGTTTGTACAGGCTTGTTGAAAGTTCTACCGTATACATGTCCTCCTGGTATATATCCATGATACGGTTTTGAATTTCCTTATTCTCGATCATACCTATTTTTCCAGAAGACTTGAACCCTTCATAACGGCCGCTGTTGAAGTTTGGCGCAGTAGCATTGAAAATAAATTTGTAATATTTATGTATTGTGTCAACATGCAGACTGTCATGCAATTTTCGGGAAGAAATATAATTAAAGATCTTTGATTGTGCCTCATACGATTCCTTATCCTCCTTCATTTCCCTGATATCACTGCCCATATCCTCTTTGAGCCCAAGCAGGAAATCTTTCACATCTTTTTGCTGATGCGAATGTTCGCTACGGTTATGAAACCAGATGGAGATGGTAATGGCAAATACGATGATAAGTATTTCGGCAAAAGTCTCTTTAACCTTATCCCATACGGTATGTTGTTTGTTGTTCCAGACTTTGTAGACTTTCTTCGTATGTTTAATTACTTCTTGTTCGGCCATGGCATTTTGCTTATCCTGCAAAATACGAAAAACCATTTTATCTGACTGTTGTAAAATGAATGACTATTCATTTTCAATCACGGTAGTATAACTGGCTCTACCCTCCCGGTTAAATACTTTCAGCCTGATGAGGCCTTTATCAGCAATGGGTGCAGCATACAGTTTGCTTTTCACTGAAGGCTCTTCGCCATTCACCGTATACCTGATCTCCAAACCGGGCATTTGAGTATTAGCCCACACTGCATTATTTATAACAACGGCGCCAGCCGGCGGAATGCGGTAATTGTATCCCCCATTGTAATGATCGAGCATAGGTAATAACTTCTTGCCGGTGATATCGACAAATGACGACCATGCGGCAGTATAACCCTTACGCATAGACGAAATTTCTTTTTCTGTAGCCCATGCGGGATCCTGCTGCCATGCCCTTTCGGCCAATGCCAGCAAGCGGGGAAATAACATGTACTCCAACTGTTGCGGCCCTTTGATCGTTTCAGCCCACAAAGCCGCCTGGATGCCGAGTACATTGGATTTACCATAGTCAGTCAGTCGTTGTATATGTGCAAATGCACCGGGCTGAATAGGTTTACCCTCATGATTCTCTTTCAGATTTTTTGTAAAATCAAATGGAATGAACTCATAAGTTTTTGAAATATCTGTGATACCTCCCCAGAAATACCCGGGCTCATCGTAGGTTTTGTAAGATATCATATCCAGGTAAAAATGGGTTACCGGAGTAAGCACCACTTTATATCCGGCATTGGCCAGTTTGTAAGCCAGGTCTTCGTTTCCACCGATGTTGTTCCATACATACAATCGAAAGTCCTTATTATCAAACTCAGGATTAGGGATCATCACGTTTTGCCCATCAGCAATAGTTTTGCGCAGGCCGATCTCTTCCCATCCTGATAAGGCGATCCCTTTATCAGACAAAAGTTTGTTTAACCTTCCAAGATAATAATACCATAAATCGTTCGTGTTTTCCAGTTTCGGATCGGATGCTATCAGTGCATTACACAGCGGAGATTTTTCCCAGGTCCCTGCCGGTACTTCATCTCCGCCGAAATGAATACTTTTAACCTGCACGCCGGCATCTTTATATAAGATATCTATCTCCTCGATTATTTTTTCGATAAAAGTATAACAGGATGGCAGCGCAACATTGATCACATTATCATGGAAAGCCTGTGGTGTCGTGTATTCCGAAGCATCAAGTGTATCCCGTAAAAGATATTTCAATGCTTCTTCCCTATTGCCAATGGCAAGATATTTACGATACCGGGCATCCATCGCTTTGATAGCTGCACGGGCATGGCCTGGAGTTTCAATTTCAGGGATCACCTGGATATGCCGCTCATTGGCATATTGCAATATTTCTATGAAATCTTTTCGTGAATAAAAACCACTACCATACAACTTACCGGTATCTGCGCCAGACCCATACGCCGATGGAAGATGATTCGCTTCATCCAGTGAATGTCCGCGTTGCGAGCCGAAGGAAGTGAGTTCGGGCAAACCGGTTATTTCCAATCTCCAGCCTTCATCATCTGTAATATGGAAATGAAAGGTATTCAACTTCACTAAAGACATCAGGTCGAGAATGCGTTTCACTTCTTCCTTCGTCTGAAAATCACGGGCAACATCCATCATGAAACCACGGTATCCAAACCTCGGTGCATCTGTTACTTTAACATACGGAATCTGAACCTGAGTTACAGGTTTACGCCAGGACTCAGGTGGGAAAAGGGTTTTCAAGGATTGTATACCATAAAAAATACCCGCAGGCTGGCTGGCGGAAATAGTAATTCCATTTTGCGAAATTTCCAGCTCATACCCTTCGAAGGAAAAACCTTCTTTTTTTATCAGCTTTATCTTACCTGAATTTGCGGAAGCCACGAGCGGTTTATTTCCCAAAACTTTATAAAGCTCTACCGCCATATAATCCGCTTCTTTCGAAAAAAGTTCATCTGTACCAATTCCTGCATCCGCTGCCAAAGTGAAGCTACCCTGCCCTTCTACATAATTTACGGGTGTTG
>Ga0247813_10000419_pt1 | contig 41187 bp, 32 predicted proteins | sample UWRJL169409C1_FD_180719 | JGI IMG/M metagenome (GOLD analysis project Ga0247813, IMG submission 180719) | Plant litter microbial communities from Arlington Agricultural Research Station in Wisconsin, United States - UWRJ-L169-409C-1 | ecosystem: Environmental > Terrestrial > Plant litter >... | reverse complement strand
AGGAAAAAGAAAATAACTCCGTTTACATAAGCCTGAAGATTTTTGTCATCAGGTTCATCGATTAGCATTTTTATTCCAAAAATTAATTGAAATAAACCTGTAAGTATTGTGAATAAAAGACCAAAACATGCTAGTTCAGAACTAGTAAACAGCCCTATTGTAATTAGGATGATGGGTGCAGTAACAAAAAAGTAGTTGAGATAGTTTATAGCTTTCATAGTTATTGATTGTTTTAAACTTTCAGAAAAAAATGAAAGTTTTAATTAAATTTTTTTACTTCATTATTTTTAGAACCAAACGCCCTAACCAGTTTTCGTTGAATTCTGTCATTTTATCTAACATATTATCTGCTTTTAAAACAAAGTCATACAATTTAGAAGTTTGATCTACAAAATGTTTTTCTTCTGCAGAAGATTCTTTTGCTTCAATAGTCGAAACTTCTTTTAATATTTTAAGAGCTGGTTTTATTTCTCTTTTGCTTCTTTCTCTTGCGATTTTTACCGCTAATTCGTCTAAATCTTTTTCGGCAGTAAAAAATTCTCTTCTTTCTCCGGCTTTGTATTCTTTATATACAATTCCCCAATCCATTAACGCCCTTAGATTCATACTGGCATTTCCACGTGAAATCTGCAATTCGTCCATAATGTCTTCCATCGAAACGGCTTCGTTCGAGACCATTAATAAAGCATGGATTTGTGCCATAGTTTTATTAATTCCCCATTGAGAACCTAATGCTCCCCAAGTTTGTACGAACTTATTTTTTGCTTCTTTGAATTCCATATATCAAATGTAAGCAAAAGTTTTTAAACTTTCAAAAATAAATGAAAGTTTGCTTGATTATTGTCTGTATTGAAAGATTTTTCTTATTTTTGCCTTCAATAAAATGTTTGTAACTAAAATTTAGTTGCAAATTAAAAATTTAATTATAATTTTGTATGAGTAAGATTGATAAGCTAATTGAAAAACTAAAATCAAAACCCAAGGATTTTACATGGGATGAATTATTAAAAGTCCTAAATCATTTCGAATTTAAACAAATTGGACAAGGTAAAACGGGAGGATCAAGAAGGAAGTTTGTGAATGATAACAAAGAAGTCATCATATTACATGAGCCACATCCTCAAAAAGTTTTAAAATCTTATCAGTTGGATATTATTATTGAATGTTTGAAATTATAAAAAAAATGAAAAATTATTTAGAATATAAAGGATATATCGGAACAGTTGAATTTTCTGCAGAAGATAAAGTTTTCTTTGGAAAGATACATGGGATCAATGATGTTGTGACTTTTGAAGGAACTTCAGTAGCCGAATTAGAAAAATCTTTTCAAGATGGTGTTGTAGATTATTTGGAAACTTGTAAAGCTCTTAATAAAGCTCCTGATAAAGTTTTTAAAGGATCATTCAACGTGAGAGTTTCTCAAGAGTTACATCAAAAAACAGCTCTTTTAGCCTCAAAAAAAGGGTTGAATTTAAATGAAATAGTGAAAGAAGCTTTGTCCTATCTTGTTAAACATGAAGAAGTTTTAAATTAAAAAAAAGTCCGAAGTAATTTTACTTCGGACTTTTTTTACCGTTTATCCTCTTTAGAATAATTAGAAATGCCATTAATATCAATCGGATTTCCTAAAAAATGTGGTTCCCGATTTCTAAATACGTCCAAAAAAGATTTAAAAACCGAACCATATTCTCTAAAACGAACATAATTATATCCTGAATATTCTCCTTTATTGGCAGAATATCCCACTGATTTAATTCCGAGTTTTTGTCCAATGTAAATTGCTCGGTTTAAATGATATTCCTGAGAGATTAAAGTTGCTTTTTTGATATTGAAAATATGTTTTGCACGATACATAGTCGAGTACGTATCGAAACCGGCGTAATCAATAAATATTTTAGTGGTATCAACTCCATGAGTGTAACAGTACTTTTTCATTACAGTTAATTCATCATATTCTTCACGGCCATTATCTCCCGAAAGTAAAATTTTATTGATTCGTTTTGCTTTCCATAGTAAAATTCCGGCATCAAGTCTGTCTTTTAAATACTTACTCGGCTGATCTCCTCTAATTCCAGCTCCAAAAATAATTCCGACATCGTTTTTTGGAAATCTTTTAAGAGAGTGATGAATGTTCTTTTTGGTCGAAGATTTTACGTAGTAATTTACAGAAACAATAGCAATTAATCCAATGATTGCAACGTAAAGGGTGATTTTAAAATATTTTTTCAATTTATTTTTTGTAAGATTAAGTTTAAAAATATAAAGATAATTAATTTTATTTTCAGACAAAATAAAATTAAAAATCCGAAGTATTTCTACTCCGGATATAATCTAAAATCTGATATCTATCCCGATAGCTATCGGGACTAAAATTATAAAAGTCCTGCACGTTTCAATAAAGCTTCCGGTTTTGGTTCCTGACCTCTGAAACGTTTGTACAAAATCATTGGATGTTCTGTTCCTCCTTTTGAAAGGACATTGTCTTTGAATTTTGTTGCCACATCTTTATTGAAAATACCTTCTTCCTGAAAATATTCAAAGGCATCTGCATCCAGAACTTCAGCCCATTTGTAACTGTAATATCCGGAAGAATATCCACCCTGGAAAATATGAGAAAAAGCGGTACTCATTGCATTTTCTTTTACATCAGGATACAATTGTGTATTGGCAAATTGTTCCGTTTCGAAAGCTTTTAGATCTGTAATGTTTGTCGGATCTTGTCCGTGCCAAGCCATATCTAAAAGGCCAAAACTCAATTGTCGCATTGTTGCTAAACCTTCCTGAAAACTCGCACTTTCTTTGATCTTCTGTACATATTCAATCGGAATAATTTCTCCGGTTTCGTAATGATTTGCAAACAAAGCCAAAGCTTCCGGTTCGTAACACCAGTTTTCCATAATCTGGCTTGGTAATTCTACAAAATCCCAGTAAACAGAAGTACCCGATAAACTTGGATATGTTGTATTGGCCAACATTCCGTGTAAGCCGTGACCGAATTCATGAAACAAAGTGGTAACTTCATTAAAAGTCAACAACGAAGGTTTCGTTTCTGTTGGTTTGGTAAAGTTGCAAACGTTCGAAATATGTGGTCGTTCGTTAACGCCGTCTTTTATAGATTGTGATTTGAATGAAGTCATCCAGGCTCCATTTCTTTTTCCTTTTCTTGGGAAGAAATCGGCGTAGAAAATTGAAACTAAATTGTTATCAGCGTCTTTAACTTCATAAGTGATCACTTCTTCGTGATATTTATCGATGTCAAAAACTTCGATAAAGCTTAAACCGAATAATTTTTTGGCAACCGTAAAAGCACCTTCCAAAACTTTTTCTAATTGAAAATAAGGTTTCAGTTTTTCATCATCTAAATTAAAAAGCTGCTGTTTCAATTTTTCAGAATAATAAGCGCCATCCCATTTTTCCAATTGTTCGATTCCGTCTAAATTTTTCGCGAAAGCAGTCAATTCTGCAAATTCTTTTTGAGCCGCAGGTTTTGCTTTTGCTAATAAATCATTTAAAAAAGAAAAAACTTTCTCCGGATTTTGTGCCATTCTTTCTTCCAGAACAAAATGGGCGTGCGTTTTATAACCTAATAAATTGGCTCTTTCAAAACGTAGTTTGGCTATTTTTAAAACATTTTCCTGATTGTCGAATTCGTTATTCTGAAATGATCTTGCTCCAAAAGCAATTGCCATTTTTTTACGCAGTTCTCGATTATCAGCATAAGTTAAAAACGGCACATAACTTGGATGATCTAGAGTGAAAATCCAACCTTCTTTTTCTCTTTCTTTTGCTAGTAATCTGGCAGCTTCAATTGTTCCTTCCGGTAAACCGGCTAAATCTTTTTCATCTGTTAAATGTAATTCGAAAGCATTGGTTTCTGCTAAAACATTTTCTCCAAACTGTAAACTCAACATCGATAATTCCTTGTCAATTTCGCGTAATTGATCTTTTTTATCTTCTGGCAGATTAGCTCCGTTTCTGGAAAAACTTTTATATTTTTTATCTAAAAGCGTAGTTTGTTCCGGACTTAGATTCAGTTTTTCTTTTTGCTCGTAAACCGCTTTTATTTTGGCAAATAAAGCAGCGTTCAAAGTAATGTCATTTCCAAATTCTGATAACAAAGGCGAAACTTCCTGAGCGATTTTTTGCATTTCGTCATTAGTTTCAGCCGAATTCAGATTAAAGAAAATGCTGGAGAGACGATCTAAAATATCTCCGGCAAAATCCATGGCAACAACGGTGTTTTCAAAAGTTGGTGCTTCAGAATTATTTACAATGGCATCAATTTCGGCTTTAGCCAAAGCAATTCCTTCCTGAAAAGCAGGAACGTAATCTTCGATTTTAATTTGCGAAAATGGTGCTGTATTATGTTTGGTATTGAATTTTGAAAGTAAAACACTCATTATGATATACTATTTTTATTAATTGAAGTCAAATTTTTTTGAATTTCAAAGATAGTAATTTATAAAAATGTAATCGGCCTATGGAATTCTATTCTTGCCATAAAATCCTCTTAAATTGTGTTAGAGTTATGTTATTTATTGCTGTACGGGATATTAAAAGCGTAAATTGACAAAATAGGTTAGCATCATAAAATTCTAATCGTAATTGTAAAAAATCAAAATATGAATTATCAAGTTGTAATTAAGAATATAGACACGGTGAATGAAGTTGAAGGTTATTGGTCAGATGAGGATTTAGTTGTGTTATTACAAAAATTCAATTATCCCGACGGAGCTACAGCAGAGAAAAGTAGTTTACCAGAGTTATTAGAGATGGCTATTTCAGATTATGAGCCGAACGAAGCCGCACAGATTGTCTTAGAATATAAACTGGGTGATGAATTAAGTGCAGGACAAATTGAGCAGATATCAAACAATATGTTGATAGATAAAGTATGTGAGGAATATCCGGAAATACACATGCAAGGCAGATTATTTCATGTCAATCAATTGCTTTTTAAGGCTTATAACGGGAAATTTCCAAATGCAAAAGCGTCTGTTGTTCATTTCTCTATGACACCCACTGATGGAGAAGCACAAAAGTTAACAGCCGAAAATATATTGAAATTATTGAATAACGGTTTATCGGACAGAAACCTGATTAAAAGACTCTTTGAAAATCAAATGTCTCAAAATATTCCGTTTCCTGAAGCAGAAAGTATTATCTGGGAATTAACAACGGAAGATGATGTGAATTATAACCTGGTTACTTCAGAGAACTGGATAAATAAGGATGATGTAACAGCATCTGAATTTGAATCTGTTTTGGAAGAGGTTGAAGATGAAGCTTAATTTCAGTTTTCAGTCACAGTTTTCAGTCACAGTTTAAACTGAAAACTGTGACTGAAAACTGAAAACTATTTTAATCCTTCAGCCGCTTTATTAACCGCTGCTTTCAATTCTACTTTATAAGCAATAATAGTATCAAGAACTTTTTTATCATGGCTTCCGATAATTTGTGCAGCCAAGATTCCCGCATTTTTTGCTCCGTTCAAAGCAACCGTTGCAACCGGAACTCCGCCTGGCATTTGCAAAATCGATAAAACTGAATCCCAGCCATCAATTGAATTGCTTGATTTTACCGGAACTCCAATTACAGGAAGAGGCGACATTGAAGCAACCATTCCAGGTAAATGCGCTGCACCTCCAGCTCCGGCAATAATAACCGAAATTCCGCGTATATGTGCATTTTTACTGAAATCAAATAATTTTTCCGGCGTTCTGTGTGCCGAAACGATATCTACTTCAACTTCAATATTAAATTGTTTTAATATGTCGATGGCATCCTGCATGACTGGCATGTCAGAAATACTTCCCATTATGATGGCTACTTTGCTCATGGTTTTTTTGTTTGTTTTGTTTCAGGTTTCAGGTTTCAGGTTCTTCATTGTGACGAAAAAACGAAACTGAAAACTGTTTATTTTGTTAAAGTTTCAAGTTGTAAACTGCGACTGCGACTGATCACTAATTACTGACCACTGATCACTCTAATAGTATTCTTAACTTCCTCTGCAATTCTTCTCGCTTCAGCCATATTTTCATTTACAATCGTAACGTGACCCATTTTTCTGAAAGGTCTTGTTTGTTTTTTACCGTAAATATGAGGCGTAACACCATTCCATCCTAAAATGGTTTCTATGTTTTCATACACTACATCTCCGGAGAAACCTTCGGCACCAACTAAATTTACCATAATACCGGCAACTTTACTGTCTGTGTTTCCTAAAGGAAGATCCAGAATCGCGCGTAAGTGATTTTCAAATTGTGAAGTGTAACTTGCTTCAATAGAATAATGACCCGAATTGTGTGGGCGAGGAGCAACTTCGTTTACCAAAATCTCATCTTCATTGGTTTGGAACATTTCAACTGCCAATAAACCAACATGATTGAATTTCTCCGAAACATTCAAAGCAATAGCTCTGGCTTTTTCAGCTACTTTTTCGTCGATTCTTGCCGGACAAATTACATATTCTACCTGGTTGGCTTCTGGGTGGAATTCCATTTCAACAACCGGATAGGTTTTAATTTCTCCTGATGGATTTCTGCAAACGATAACCGCCAATTCATTTTTGAACGGAACCATCGTTTCTGCGATACATTCGACATTTGGCAAATCATCCATATCCGAAATCTGGCGAATCACTTTTACGCCATTTCCGTCATATCCAAACTCTGTACATTTCCATACAAATGGAATAGTAATTTCATTATTTCCAACTGATTTTTGCAAATGTTCTGGAGAATCAAATCGTAAAAATGATGCAGTTGGAATATTGCTGTCTGCGTAAAATTGCTTTTGGATTCCTTTATTCTGAATTCCTTTTAAAGTTTTTGGAGAAGGATACACTTTTAAACCTTCGTTTTCTAATTGCGTTAAAGCTTCAAGATTAACCAATTCAATTTCGAAAGTTAAAACATCAACTTGTTTTCCAAAATTGTAAACCGTTTCATAATCCATCAAATCGCCCTGAAAGAATTTGTTGCAGGCAATTTTGCTTGGAGCTTCATCACTCGGATCTAAAACATAAGTTTGTATGTCAAATTTTCGCGTGTCAAACAAAAGCATTTTGCCTAATTGTCCACCGCCTAATATTCCTAATTTAAAATCAGAAGAAAAATAATTCATTGTGGTTGTGTTTTTGCAAAGATACCTTTTAATCTTTTTTTAGCCAAAATTTCGTTGTGTACAAGTTTTTTTCCGCCACTAATTCACGAATTATTTTTTTATACAGAAAGGGAAAGAAAAATAATTCGTGAATTCGTGGCGGAAAAACCTATTTTATTTTCTTCAAAACTTCGCGCGCAACCGCTTTATATGCAGCCGAATGATCGCCATAATCTTTATCCAGAATAATTTTTAATTCAGGATGAATCCAGTCGTAATAATTTCCTAAAACATATAAAGTTCTTATCGAATAGGCTTTTGTAGCCACTTTTACATCATTTATCAGCCAGTCAAAAGAAGCTTCGATACAATCCTGAAGATTATTTTCAGAAAGAACGATGCCGTTTTCATCCTTTTTATAGTGTGATTTTACTAAAAGCTGCGTCACTTTTGCAATTGGGCGAATGGCACTTTCATCTTTTAAATTCTTCAAATTAGAGAAGAAAAAATCAAGATGAGGCTGAAGCCAAATCAATTCTTCGTAAGATACAAATTCTAAAATCCAACAGGCTTTATGATTGTTTTTATCAGATGGTGAAAAACAAATCGAAACTAATTCATCAAATAAACGGGGATTTTCTAAAATTTCCTGCGCCACTTTCTGACGGTTTTCCCGATAAGCACTAACGTAATCAAGTTTCTTTTGTAATTCAGATATCATCTTAATCGATTTAATTCTGCGACTAAAATAGGTAATTTAATGAGATATTTCCGTAGTAATTTACTGGAAGTCCTGGATAATAATATCTTGGAGAGGAAGTTCCGATAGGAAGTGCATTTGGGAGAATTAAAGAGGCATATTTTTCATTGGTTACATTATTGATTCCAAAAGCTAAATTGGTATTTAGATTATGAAGAATTTCAAAACGATAACCCGTTTTCAAATTGACAATATTATAAGAATCGGAGAAAGCCGAATTAGCATCGTTCATCGGGATATCATCTACAAATTGGTAATCGGCATTAAAATAAATTCCAAAACGGGTATTTAAAATTAATCCGGCATTGACTTTATTGGCAGGAACTCCGGTTAATTTATTTCCCGAATAATCATTTCCGTTATCAACGAATTCCTGAAATTCATATTTACCGATGGAAGTTCCAACGTAAGAATTCAGATAAAAAAGTCTATTAATTTGCCAATTGTGTTTCAACGTAATTTCAATTCCTTCATGCAATGTTTTGCCGGCATTTACGCCTTCATACTGATCATCGCCTATTCTTTTGGCGACTAATAAATCTTTAATTTCCATTCGGTAAACCGCAATTTCAGTGTAAAGATTTTTGTTGAAGAAGTAGAATTTTCCACCCAATTCAAAATTATAACCGTTTTCAGGTTTGATGTCCGGATTGATAGTTCCGTTGCTGGTCAGCGTTTCTTCGGTTGCTGGCAATGAAAATCCGCGGCTTGCAGAAAAATATAGTGTTTGTTGCTGATTTGGTTTGAATAATAAAGAAAGCTGTGGCGAAAAAATGCCGTCGTAACTGTATTTTTCTGTCGCCGTTTTTTGAGGAAGAAAGTTTGTTAGCTCAAAATGTGTTTCATTATAATTCAAACCAAATTGAAGTTCCAGTTTTTCAGAAAGCAAAGATCTGATTTGCGAAAAAATATTGTAAAAATGTCTTTTCTGATCGCTTTCTGTCAATTGATTTCCTTGTAAACTACCTTGACCATTATTTTGCTTGTACAAATTTTCGAATGTATTTCCGTTGTAATTGTCGGTAAAATATTCCATTCCGAAAATGAATTGATTCTTCAGTTTTCCAATTTCGAAATTCCCTGAAAATTGTGTTCTTGCTCCGGTTGCAAAATTATATTGACGTAAAATATCAAAAGGTCGCGGTTCGTTGCTGTCTTTATAATTGATAAAAACAGAAGTCGCATTATTCAGATTGTCATTAATCTTAAAATCATAAGCCAATCCAGCCAATGTCGATTTGTATTCTTTAAATCCTTTTGACGCCACCCATGTCGGAGCACCCAATTTTGGATTCGAATCGTAAACCTCTTTGCTAATCGAACTCGGAATAAAAGCTTTTAAATAAGTGTAATTAGTGAAGTAAGTCAGTTTGCTATTTTTTCTTCTGAATAATTCTCCGGCAAGCGTAATTCCTTCTCGTTTATAAGAACTGTTTTCGCGCCAGCCATCACTTTTTAAATTGTGATAACTCAAATTTAAACTTGAACTTTTCTCATTTAAACTATAACTCAAAGTATTTTTCAATAATCCAAAAGAACCAAAAGTGGAACTTATTCCGGCCGTTTGTCCTTTATTTTTTGAAAGTGATGGCGAAATCAAAATCGCTCCGCCCAAACCAGCACCATAAATACTCGAAAGCGGACCTTTAATAATTTCAATCTGGTTGAGGTTCTCCAAATCAATATCATCAATGACCGTTTCGCTGTTTCCGGAAGTCAGTGGAATACTACCGTAAAAAGCCCTTATTTTATTGGTTCCATAAGGTGTTCGTGCGCCAATACCGCGAATCGAAATTCGGGTAGTAGTAAAATTGGAGGATTGCATGAAAACACCCGGAATCGTATTCACTACATTCGTAATATCTGTAGCGTTATTTTGCGTCAACTCTTTTGTGGATAAAATACCAATCGAAGCAGGCGCATTCTGCAAACTGTCATTAATATGAAAGGAACTGATCACAACTTCTTCCAGTTTTTCTGTTTTAACAGTATCAATAGATTTGCTTTTTTCTTCCTGCGCAAAAGTGTTTTGGAAAACAATTGTGAGAAGAAGGAGAAAACAATATTTTTTTAAAAGCATAAAAGAATTGGTTGAAACATGAAAAAAAATTAACCGCAAAGAACGCTAAGATTCATAACCTAACTTTAGTTTTGTAAAAATGCAAAGTTCGCAAAGCTAGTTCGATACAAAGCTTTGCGAACTTTGCATTTTTATAAAAATTACAGAAAATACCTTAGCGTTCTTTGCGGTAAAATTATTTGTCAAGAATATTTAATTCAATAAAATTGAAATTTACTTATTCGCACTAACTTTCCAAATCGTATTCCCACTATCATCATTGACCAAAAGTGATCCATCATTCATAACGGTAACCGCAACCGGACGTCCATAAACTTCCGCTTTGTCATTATCAGAAATAAAACCAGTCAAAAAATCCTCTGGTTTTCCAGAAGGTTTTCCGTCTTTAAATGGAACGAATAAAACTTTATAACCTGAAATTTTAGAACGGTTCCACGAACCATGCTGACCAACGAAAGCACCATTTTTATATTTAGCCGGAAATTTATCTTTTGTGTAAAAAGCCAATCCCAACGAAGCCGTGTGAGCACCAACCGGAACATCTGGAACAATTGCTTTTTCGACTAAATCTTTGCGTTCGCCTTTCATTCTTGGGTCAGGAATATTTCCGAAATAAGAATACGGCCATCCATAAAAACCATCTCTTTTTACACTTGTAATATAATCCGGAACTAAATCATCTCCCAATTCATCACGCTCATTTACGGCGGTCCATAGTTCTTTATTTACCGGATTCCAATCCATTCCAACCGGATTTCTAAGTCCGGAAGCATAGATTTTTTCGCCGGTTCCATCAGGGTTAATTTCTAAAATATCCGCACGGCGAACTTCTTTATCAATTCCGTGTTCGGCAACATTGCTGCCAGAACCAACAGAAACATAAATTTTTGATCCTTCAGGGTTCGAAATTATATTTCTTGTCCAGTGATTGTTATAACCTCCAGCAGGAAGTTCTAAAATTTTTACACCTTTAGTTTCTAATTTCAACGGATTATTTTTATACGGATATTTGTATAAACCATCTGTATTAGCGATATAGAAAAAGTCTTTTAGAACCAGCATTCCAAAAGGTTTGTTTAGGTCTTTTATAAAAACTTCACGGGTTTCAAATTTTCCGTCTTTGTCTTTGTCTCGAAGCACGGTAATTTGGTTTTTACTTGTTCTGGTTCCACTTTCCACAACAAAAATGTCATTATTTGGTGCGATATAAGTCCAACGCGGGTTTTCGAAGCCATCAGCAAATTTTGTAACCGTGAAACCTTCCGGCGCTGTTGGTGTTTTTCCTTCCGGCCATCCTATTACTTTACTATTTTTTGATGTAGATTCAGTTGCAAAAGGCGGAGGCAAAGTCAGGTCTCCAATGGCAGTTTTTACAACAGTTGGTGGTTGTTTTGCCAAGGCTTCTTTTTCTTCTTTTTTTACTTGTCCCTGACAGGCCGTCATTACGGTTAATAACGACATGGATAATAATTGTATCGTAGTTTTCATTATGTTTTTGAGTTAAAATTTTAATAGACAACAATTTAATAAAATTAAAAATGACCTTAACAAAAGATTTGTAAATATTAAGTGATATTTAACATTCTTAAAAAAGTCATCGTATCCATATAATTTGATACGAACAATTTGGTTGTAATTCTGTATCTTTGCGCATTATTTTAAAATCAAAAATAATGATACAACTTCACGATAAACAATTTGTTCCGTTTATTTCGGCTAAGGAAATTGATTTTGCTTTAACCAAAATAGTTGCACAGGTAGAAGATGATTTTGGAGACGATACTCCAATTTTTATTGGCGTTTTGAATGGTGCATTTATGGTTGTAAGTGATTTTCTGAAAAAATACAAAAGTCCCTGCGAGGTTTCATTTATCAAAATGGCATCTTATGAAGGTACTGAAACGACTAATGTTGTTAAGGAATTAATCGGAATTAATCAGGATCTTTCAGGCAGAACCGTAGTGATAATTGAAGATATTATTGACACCGGAAACACAATTGAAGAATTAAAACATTTGTTTAAACAACAAAATGTTAAGCATTTTAAAATTGCGACTTTGTTTTTTAAACCTGAAGCGTATAAAAAAGACATTAAAATTGATTACATCGGAATCAGGATTCCAGATAAATTCATCGTGGGTTATGGTTTAGACTACGATGGTTTAGGTAGAAATTTGACCGAAGTATATAAGTTAGCAGAATAATTAAAAACAAAACACAACTATATATTCATTTTAAACTTCTTACATGAAAATAAGAAGTCAAGTAACACTCACATTATGATTAACATCGTTTTATTTGGAAAGCCAGGAGCAGGAAAAGGAACTCAGGCAGAATTTTTAAAAGAGAAATACAAATTAACACATCTTTCAACAGGAGATATTTTTCGTTTTAATTTAAAAAATGATACAGATTTAGGTAAAAGAGCAAGAGTTTTTATGGACAATGGAGAATTGGTTCCTTGCGAAGTTACAACTGCAATGTTAATTGATGAAGTGAATAAACATTTAGATTCAAACGGATTTTTGTTCGACGGTTACCCAAGAACTTTAGATCAGGCTGAAGCTTTAGATAAATTTTTACCAACAATTGGATCAAGTGTTACGGCAACTATTGCGTTAGAAGCTGACGATGAAATTTTGGTAGCGCGTTTGCTTGAAAGAGGAAAAACAAGTGGAAGAGTTGATGATCAGGACGAAGAAAAAATTCGTGTAAGATATCAGGAATACAACGAAAAAACAGCTCCATTAATTGGATATTATAAAGCACAAAATAAGTTTCATGCCGTAAACGGTATCGGAACTATCGAAGAAATTACAGAGAGATTAACGTCAGTTATAGATAATTTGTAATAAAATCTGTTTGAAGTTAAAAGTTAAATGTTAGAAGGAAATTTGAAATAAGTTCTGAAAAACATTTAACTTTTGACTTTTAACTTTAAACTTAAAAATGGAAATACTAATAATATTTTTTCTAATACTATTAAACGGAGTTTTCTCGATGTCAGAAATCGCATTGATTTCGGCTAGAAAAAACAGACTCGAAACTGCCGCGAAAAAAGGAAATAAAAGTGCCAAAATAGCACTGGATTTAGCCAACTCGCCAAACAAGTTTTTATCAACGGTACAAATCGGAATTACCTTGATAGGAATTCTGACGGGTATTTATAGTGGTGATAAAATCACAATGGATGTTGAGGCTTTTGTTGCCGGATTTGCAGCTTTAAAACCTTACGCGCATTCAGTTGCAGTAGGAATAGTGGTTGTCGTTTTAACATTTTTCTCTTTGGTTTTAGGAGAATTACTGCCAAAACGTATTGGTCTGAATTATCCGGAATCTATTGCGAAAATGGTAGCAATGCCAATGAAAATAGTTTCGATTATTACGGCACCTTTTATTTGGTTGTTAACATCATCAACAGATTTTTTATTGAATGTTTTTCAAATAAAACCAACTGCTGACGGAAAAGTGACCGAAGAAGAAATAAAAGCCATTATAAAAGAAGGAACCGAAGGCGGAGAAGTTCAGGAAATTGAACAGGATATCGTGGAGCGTGTTTTTCATATTGGTGACCGAAAAGTAAATTCGTTAATGACACACCGTAAATCGGTAGACATGTTGCCTTTGAATGCTGATAAGGCTAAAATTAAAGAATTGGTGTTGCAGGATTTACATACCGTTTACCCGGTTTATAGCGATAATTATGATGACATCGTAGGAATCGTAACGCTTAAAAATATATTTGCTAACATCGAAAGCGAACATTTCGATTTATCAGCAATAATGACAGATCCTCCCTATTTAATGGAGCAGACAACGGCTTATAAAGCGTTGGAAAATTTTAAAAGAACAGGAGTGCATTATGCTTTGGTTTCTGATGAATATGGTGTTTTTCAGGGAATAATTACCTTGAATGATATCCTGGAAGCTTTGGTTGGAGATGCATCCGATTTTTATAAAGATGAATTTCAATTAGTGGAAAGAGAAGATGGTTCATGGCTGGTTGACGGACATTATTCATTACACGATTTCCTAACTTATTTTGAGTTAGACGAACTGACAAACGATTACGAAGTAAACACCGTAAGCGGAATGATTATGACCGAGCTTTCGCATATTCCAAAAGAAGGCGAAAAACTAATCTGGCAAAAATTTGTGCTTGAAGTGATAGACATGGATGGCGTAAAGATTGATAAAGTGTTAGTAAAAGCACTTAAAGAGTAAGAGAATTTGTTTCAAGTTTTATTTTGTTTCAGGTTTCAAGTTAAGTGCGTTGCGCCAACTTGAAACCTGAAACTTTAAACTTTAAACTATACATAAACAAAAAGAAAATGACAGAAGGAAATTTTGTAGATTACGTTAAGATATATGTTTCATCCGGAAAAGGAGGAAAAGGATCTACGCATTTACATAGAGAGAAATTTATTGAAAAAGGAGGCCCGGACGGTGGTGATGGTGGTCGCGGTGGACACGTATATTTAGTAGGGAATAAAGGTTTGTGGACGTTGTTTCACTTAAAATTTGCGCGTCATATTAAAGCCGGTCACGGTGGAGATGGAGGAGGAGACCGTAGTACCGGTGCTGATGGAGATGATAAATTTATCGAAGTACCTTTGGGAACTGTCGTAAAAGATAAAGAAACCGGAGAAACCTTATTCGAAATTACGGAAGACGGCGAAAAACAAATTCTTTCAAGAGGAGGAAAAGGTGGTTTAGGAAACTGGCACTTTAGAAGTTCAACGAACCAAACACCACGTTACGCACAGCCAGGTTTGCCGGGTGTAGAAATGGATGTGATTCTGGAACTTAAAGTTTTGGCTGATGTTGGTTTGGTAGGTTTTCCAAATGCTGGAAAATCAACTCTATTGTCTGTATTAACTTCTGCGAAACCAAAAATTGCTGATTATCCTTTTACAACTTTAAAACCAAACTTGGGAATCGTTGCTTACAGAGATTATCAATCTTTTGTAATTGCTGATATTCCTGGTATTATTGAAGGAGCAGCTGAAGGAAAAGGTTTAGGACATTATTTCTTACGTCATATTGAGCGTAACTCAACATTGTTGTTTTTAGTTCCTGTTGATACGCCGGACATTAAAGGAGAATATGATATTTTGGTAAATGAATTAACAAAATACAATCCTGAAATGTTGGATAAAGAACGTCTTTTGGTTATCTCAAAATGCGATATGCTGGACGATGAGTTAAAAGCCGAATTGAAAGTGGAATTAGATGTCGCTTTTAAAGATGTTCCTTATATGTTTATTTCGTCTGTTGCTCAGCAAGGTCTGACAGAGTTGAAAGATAAACTTTGGAAAATGCTTAATGATTAAAAGCTAACAAATATTTTTAAAAGGCGTTCTGTTTTCAGAGCGCCTTTTTTGTTTTCGACAATGTTAAATTCGTAAAAAAAGGATAAAAACGAAAGGGTATGTTTTATTTTAAGAGTTGATAAGATGCAATAATTGCGAAAATGAGCTATATTCGCGTTACTTAAACAAAATAACATGAAAAAAATAATTTTATTCTTTACCATGTGCCTAATGGCTTTTCCTGCAAGAGCTGACGAAGGAATGTGGTTCTTGATGTTTATCGAAAGATTGAACCATAGAGATATGGAAAAAATGGGCTTGCAATTAACAGCCGAAGAAATTTACAGTATCAATCACCATAGTTTAAAAGATGCTATTGTGCAGTTTAATGGAGGCTGTACAGCTGAAATCGTTTCTAAAGACGGATTAGTTTTAACCAATCACCACTGTGGTTATAATGCCATTGCTGAACTTTCTACAGCAGAACAAAATTATTTGAAAGATGGTTTTTGGGCAAAAGAAAGAAGTGCCGAAATGAAACCAAAATCTTTATACGTTCGTTTCTTTGTTCGTATGGACGACGTTTCTAAAAGAATCTTATCAAAAGTAAATGATACAATGACAGAAACAGAAAGAAACAAAATCATTCAACAAGAAATTGCTTTGATCGAAAAGGAAAATAACGAAGGTGGAAAATATACCGTTTCTGTTCGTCCTTTCTTTCAGGGGAATGAATATTACTATTTCGTTTACCAGGATTACACAGACGTTCGTTTAGTTGGAACGCCACCGGAAAGTGTTGGTAAATTTGGTGGAGACACTGATAACTGGGAGTGGCCTCGTCAAACAGGAGATTTCTCTATGTTTAGAGTTTATGCTGATAAAGCTGGAAATCCTGCAACGTATTCAAAAGAAAATGTTCCTTTACAGCCAAAACACTACTTACCTGTAAGCATTAAAGGGGTTAAAGAAAATGATTTCGCGATGATTCTGGGTTACCCTGGAAGAACAAATCGTTGGATGCCAGCTGGCGGAATTGAGCAAAACGTAAAGTTTGCTTATCCTGCATGGGTTGAAGGTGCTAAAACTGGAATGGACCAAATGAAAAAGTATATGGACAAAGATGCAACAGTTCGTTTGCAATATGCGTCTAAATATGCTTCGACAGCAAATTACTGGAAAAACCGTCAGGGAATGATTGATGCTTTGACTAAAGCTGGAACTGCAGAAGCAAAATCAGCTCAGGAAGATAAATTCTACGAATGGGCTGCGAAACCAGCTAACAAAGCGAAGTACGAAAATGTAATTCCGACGATTAATGATTATTACAAGGAAATGAACTTAAAAGCGCGTCACGATAATTACTTATCACAAGTTTTACGTACTTCAAGTTATGCAGTAGGGCCAGCAAATTTAGGAAATGCTTTGATCGCTTACTACAATGAAAACGATGCTAAAAAAGCCGAAATGTTGCCTCAGATCAATGCTATGATCGATAACATTTATGGTGAATTTTATGCACCGCTTGAAAAAGATGTATTGACTGCTCAATTGAATCTATACGCTGCAAAAGCTGCAGAATATGGTTTAGCACCACAAGTTGCTAAAATGAAAACAGCAAATAATGGTGACTTTACTACAGATGTAGCAAAAGCAACAGAAGTAAGTTATTTTAGTTCTAAAGAAAAAGTATTGGCTTTTATGGCTGATCCAAAACCATTAGCGATTGTACATGATCCTTTGTATATTATCTCTAATGATTTATTGACAAAATACCGTGCTAAAACTGATGATCAGGCAAAAGCTGATGACGGTTTTGCAATTGCTTACCGTAAATTGGTAGAAGGCTTAAGAGAATCAAAATTGAATGCAATTCAATATCCTGATGCAAACTCTACTTTAAGATTGACTTACGGAAAAGTTCGCGCTTTGCCAGCTGATCCACGTAATGATGCTAAAATCAACAACTATACTACTATGGAAAGTATGGTTAAAAAATATAAAGCAGGAGATCAGGAATTTGATTTACCAGCGCGTTTGTTAGAATTAAACAAAGCAAAAGATTTTGGTCAATATGCTGATAAAGCAGGTTACATGCCAGTAAACTTCTTAACTGATAATGATATCACAGGTGGAAATTCAGGTTCTCCGGTTCTTAACGGTAAAGGAGAGTTAATCGGAATTGCTTTTGATGGAAACATTGAAGCTATGGCTGGTGATGTTATTTTTGATCCTAAATTGCAAAGAACAATCAACGTAGACATTCGTTATGTGCTTTGGATTATCGACAAATACGCAGGAGCTAAAAATATTATTGATGAATTGACGATTGTAAAATAATCTGAATTTATTTATAAAGTAAACCCGATAGATTTTAATCTATCGGGTTTTTTTATGGTATTTTTTTTCGCCACGACCCGAGCTGTAGTGAATAGGCGAAGCAATTCACGAATTTTATGAATTAATTCGTGAATTCGTGGCGGATTTTTTATTGAACTTTTACTTGAATCCCCTTTGTATGACTAGAAAATTCCGGAGCATACATACTTTCAATTGTGGTAATTCCGTTGGAAAATTCGCCACTGTTATTTACCCTAATATCATATTCTAAAACATAAGTTCCTTTGTTGATTCTGTCAAAAAAGAAATGCGTTGCAGCATCTTTCGTACTCATATAATAACCCAATTGATCTTTGTATTGATATTCTGAAAGTACATTTACAGGTTCAAAACAAGAAGCTCTCATATCTTTTAAATGAACATATTCTGTGTCTTCTTTCGAAGTAATAATTAATCGAACGGTAACCAGATCACCAGTTTTTAAAGGGTTTTTAGAGGTGATTCTTTCTAGTTGATCCCCTTTCATAGTATTCTTTTTTAGATATAACTCTTTCGAAACCGATAAAACAGCGCCTGAATTCGTTTTGATTTTATCTAAATCTTCAAAATATTGCCAGTAAACGCCACCAAAACCAGGCACTTTTGATTTGTTTTGAATTGAAATATTGGACATTTCCTTTTTAACTTCATCAGCCTTCCAGTTCATTTTGATGTAACCTGTTTCAGCTTCTTTTTCGTTTTCAGATAATTTTTTGGTCAGGATTTTTTGGTCTCCAATTTTAATAATGGTATTATCTTTTACCGAAAGCCAATCATTTCCTTGCATTAATAAAGCATAAATGGCTTCAGTCGTTGATTTTGTGGTTGGCCAGTTTTTGGTTTGTTTGTTTTTTAATAACCAGACTTTCATCGCATCTACTGATTTGGTATCGCGATTCACTTCGGCGAAAGCCTCAATCAATAAAGCCTGAGTTTCTATCGGAGCCTGATACCAATACCATCCTGCTTTATTGGCAATCCAATACATTCCCCAATCTTCATTATTAGAAGATGTTTCTTTTAAACTTTCAATGATTTTCTTAGCCGATTCACTTTCGCCAAAACGATTTAAAGCTAATACAGCCAAGCCTTTTTCGTAAATAGAATAATTTAGCCAATCTTTTTTAGCTGTTTCTAAATACAATTTAGTTGCTTTTTTTAAAGTATCTGAAAGGGGATATTGATCTAAATAAAAGCTTCTGGTGTATAAATAATGCAAATCAGAATAAGGATTGATCCATATAAGTTTATCAGTTGCTTTTAAGTTTTTCGTCTGACTTTTATAATATTCCAGGAATTTATTATCCAGAAACGGAATTCCGGTTTTGGCAATTTCATCAATTTTTGTGTTAGTCTCTTCTGTTTTATTCAGTTTGGATAGATGACCCAGGCCAGCCAGAATATGTCTGGTAATGTATTCGCTTTCGTTGCCCCCGTTAAACCATGCAAATCCTCCGGATGATTTTTGGTTTTGTTTTAATTTATCAAAAGTTGCTTCCTGAGAAGTTTTCATTTTCTCCAAATCAAATAAAAGGGCTAGATTCTTTTTCTTTGCATCTTCGCTTTGTGCGTCGTTTAGCCAAGGCGTTTCAGCCAAAATAATCGATTTTAATTCTTCGTTTTCTTCTAATTTCGAATTTAGTTTTCCATTTTTCCTCCAGTCTTCAAAAACAGTTGCAATCTTCGGATTACTTGAAATAATTTCGGATGCCAAAGCATTCGAATAAAAACGCGCAAAAGTCTGTTCGGCACACTCATGTTCATATTCCATTAAATAAGGCAAAGACTGAATCGCAATCCAAGTAGGATTTGAAGTATATTCCAATGTAAATTGGTGGTTTCTTAAGGTCGTAGAAATATTGTTTTTTAAATTCTCAAACGTATATTCTTTCGTTGAATTCTCACGAACCCAAATCGGAATACTTTCCGTTACCAACATATTGTTCGTTAAAACAGGAAGTATATTTTCTTCCCCATCAGAGAAATTACCAGACTTGGCTAAGATTTTATATTGAACCCCCTGTAAACCTTCCGGAATTGAAATCGTCCAGGTTGCAGTTGTATTTCCAAAAGCACCAACATTAAAATTTCGAACATTTTTTGCATTGAGCATTTTGGCATCGATTGGCTGCATGGTTGTGGCATCAAAGAATTGTAAAATGGCGATTCCGGTTTTTGCTTTATCTGTAACATTCGAAATCTTAGCCGAGATAACGATAGTATCTTTTTCTCTAAAGAAACGAGGGAAATTTGGCAGAACCATTAATTCTTTTTGAGTTACAACACTTTTTTCTAAGTAACCAGAAACGGCATCTTTATTATGTGCCAATAAACGAAGTTTCCAGGCTGTTAGAGCTTCAGGAGAAGTAAAATTGAAACTTACTTTTCCGTTGGCATCTGTTTTTAAATTGGGTAAAAAGAAAGCGGTTTCAGATAGATTTTTTCTGGCTTTTACTTGGGTTAAGGCTTCTAATGCTTTTTTTGTTGTGATGATTATTACGCCGTTTGAGGCTCGACTTCCGTAAAGGGCTGTTGCTTGTGTGTCTTTTAAAACATTGACAGATAAAATATCTTCTGTAGCTAAGATAGTAACCACTTCTTCCGAAGAAATTTCTCCATCAACTACATATAGCGGTTTTAAGCCTTTATTGTTTCCGGCTCCCCTAATAATGCTGTTTTTATACTTTGTTCGTGAATTATTGTCTTCCAACTTCACCTCAATTCCTGCTGTATTATAAACAGCATTGTCTTCTTCTATTACAACTGAAGAAGACCCTACTAATTCTTTTTTTCTTAATGTTCCATAACCAGTAACTACAACCTCGTTTAAATTATTTAAGTCATCAAGCAAATTAATATTTATATTTTTTTCGCTTTTAACTTGAATGTTTTGGTTTTGGTAACCTATAGAACTAAAGATAAGTTCTTCATTCGCAGCAGCTTCAATTTCATAATAGCCATCAAAATCTGAGGTTGTTGTTCTTTGTGTTCCTTTTACAATAATCGAGACGCCAGGGATAGTTACACCATTTTTATCAGAAATTATTCCGTAGATTAATTTTGCATTTGCTGGTTTTTTTATTTTTTTGAGTAATTGTTTTTGATATTCTCTCTGCTGAAATAATGTAAAAGAATCATTAAAATTAAATCCGAACCACATTAATTTTGTAGTGCTTTCGTCGCTTAATTCTATTCGATTCAAGACGGGGTTTAGATTTTGTATAGATGAATATGTTTTCTCAAAACCTAATGAACTTCTATAAGTCCCCGAACTAATCTGGTAATTATTAAATTTTAATTCTGACCAATCTCTTTTATTAAATTGATCTAAAGAACTGTCGTACATAGAGGCTAAAACTTCTGCCTCATTTTTAGTATTAATTGATTTTAGTTTAAAAGACCAATTCTCTGTCTTTCCAGGATCTATTTTACTTCTAAAAGACTCAATGTCAAGTTCTAATTCTTGTTCTAATTTCTCTATTAATACGATTGTTTCACTGGTATGTATTTCATTTTCAAAAATGCTTTCAAAACTTACATTCATAACATTTTCGAATTCATTTTTTACCGGAATTTTAATAATCGCCTCATGGTTTTTTAATTGAATATGATCTTCAAAATATGCCTTGTTTTCATAATTTCCAAAAGCAGTGATGTAAAGTTCTGGAATCACAGACTTTAATTTGATCAATACATATCCATCTTTTTTAATATCGTTGTTGATTTTTTCCGAAGTAAAAAGTGTAGAAGTTATAAACTTATCGTTGTTCTGTAATAGGGTAAAATTACTTTTAGCTTCTATAAGATTGTCAAAACTATCTTTTGCGCTAAATACAATTTTGTAATTGCCCGATTTATAATTCGAGATAAAATCTAAAACTATTTTTTTGTCTTTTTCTGTACTGATTTTTTTAGAATAAACTAAGGTCTCCGATATGATTTTTGTTTTTGCTGCCTTGTTTTCTTCATTTGGAAATAGCTTCTCAAAATCCTCAGGAGAAATTGATGCTATTTCAGGCTCATTAAAAACTCTTTTTTTGAATTTTGTAGAAGCAGGATTTAAGAGATAAATTTTAACTTCTCCTTTAGCCGCTAAGAAATCTCCATTTAAGTTAGTGCTTGTAAGTTCAATTTCCTCTTTGTTTTTCGTTTGAATATGATATGGTGCTATTACCCCAAGAACCAAATCATGATATCCTACTTTTACACTAGTAAAAGCGACATGAGTTTCTCCATTAATATCAGTAACAGTGGCTTTTACCAGATAATTAAAAATGGGTAAGCTCTCTTCTTTGAGATTAGGAAAAGGTTTGGCAGTAAAATTTATTTCGAATTTTCCAGAAGCATCGGTTTTTGTTTCGCCTAATGTAATCACTTCCGTTTTACCGTTTTTGTTGTAATAATATCCTCTTTCTAACATAAATGGTTCTAAACGAACTTCATATTTTACATTTGCATCGGAGATAGTACTGCCAGCAAAAGCTTTGGCAATACCTGTAATCGTAACTTTTTCATTGACACGAAAGGTCTTTTTTACGGGAGCAAAAGTAGTTTCGAATTTTGGGCGTTTGTATTCTTCGACATTAAAATCGATATAAGAATTTTCAAAAATTACATTATTCCAGAATGCCGTTGTTTCTTTTTCAGGGTTTTCAATTAAATTTTTGTTAATCTCAGTTGATGCAATCTTTAGCATGTAATTGCCAGTTCGTTCACTTGTTGGCAAAACGAATTGACCTGAAAAAGATCCAAATTCATTGGTTTTTACATCAAACTCCTTGAAGTCTTTATAATTAGGATTTTGAATCTTTATTTTGAAAGTAACATTGGGTACAATTGCCGTTTTATCTTTGTCTTTTTGAAAAGCAATTCCTTTGTAGAAAACAGTTTGTCCAGGACGATAAATGGCTCGATCCAGGTAAAATTCGACTTTTGCCCTGATTTTTTCTTCGGAACCATTATTCGGGGAGCTATAAATTTGGTTTAAATATCTTTTTCTAATAGATAACGTGTCCCCGGGAGTTGAGAAAACCATCATTTCGTCATTGTACTCATTATTCACTATCCTTTCGTACGAAGCGATTCCATTTTGATCTGTTTTTAAGGATTGCGTAGGTAATTTAATAGTAACATTTTCGATTGGATATCCTGTCTTTCTATCCAGTATTTGAAAGACATTATCTGTAATTTCTTTTTTAGCCAGGACAGAAATATTTGAAACTGTGACAAAGTTAAAAGCAAATGCTTTTCCGTTTTTTATATCAGAATCACTTTCAAGATAAGCCATATAAGTACCTTTTGCCAGTTGCGGCAAGAGTAGTTCTGTGCTATGATAAAAATAATCTTCCTTGTCTAAAAGAGTATAGGTTTTGGAAACGATTGGTAGCTGTTTTTCAAAAATTTTATGCGTTAAAATATTGGCGTTGGCAGGGAACTCTTTTAATTCGGATAATTGCTTTTGAGTTATTTTATAAAACGTAATTTTAAGATTGTTACAATTTGTGTAGGTAATAAAAACCCTGGTGTTTTCGCCTTCGTAAATGTTTTCTAAAAGCTGAATGGAGAGTTCTTTAGATTTTATTTGCTGTTTTCTTTGTAAAGCTAATTTATATGCGTTTGAGCGATTATTGTTTGCCAATATGCTATCTATTAGTGCTATTGCTTTGATGTTGTAATCTGGAGTTTTTGTTCTATTTGCAAATTCTGCAAAATATAAAGCTTTTTGAAGTTGAATTTTTTGAATTAGCTTTTCGTCTTTGACTGTTTTTTGAAAATTGTCTAAAGAAGCAATATAATCGTCGTCATAATCAATCATCTTATTTTTGAAAAACTGCATTCTTTGCCATTGATTTTCTGCGGTTGGAAAATTCGTCTCTAGTTTTTGATATAGAGATAAAATAATTCGTAAATTTTCATTTTTTACAAAATCAAAATTCATTTTTATAAAATCAGCAGAGTTTCCTAAAAGTTGTTTTTTATAAGCTATAAAATCACTTCTTTTAACTTCATATTCAGTAATTTTAGAAGAATAATACTTTATGTTTTCTGTTAAAACATAATCGTAAACCGTTTGGTGTGAAAAGTCATTTTCTGCTGCGTAATCAAATACAGACTCATATTTGGTGAGTAAAGTATTCTTTAGAATAGTTTCATTGTCAAATGATTTTTTATAAGCCTTGTCAATTTGCTCCTTTAAAATATTTTCTGGCCAAGTCATAAAATCATCCTCTAAATCAACTGTATTCGTCCTGTTGTATAAATTGTATTGGTTCTTAGAATAATAATCACTCAAACACTTTGCATAAACTATATTTAAAATTGCTTTCGAAGGTGTCGAAATACGATTGATTTCTGTTTTAAGATTATTCAAAATTTTGGTTTGAGCGTTTTCATCGACGACTTGCAAATATTTAGATTGATAAAAAAAGCATTTTATCATCTGTACCTCGTCTTTTTGAGCAATTGCTTTTTTGTATATTTCTGCAACAACTTTATTAGCAGATTTAACTTTACCTTCGTTTTCGAAGGCTATGACTTTCTCCCAGTTTTTATTGTTTTTTTGGGCCAATAGCGTACAAGAAAATAATAAGAATGCAAGTACTATATTTTTCATAAGTAAGTTTTTATACATAAGAGCGTCTTTTCCTAAAAAAGGTTGGGACGGTTTTAAAATAATTTTCGTACAAATTACTAATTTATCTCTAAAAGCAAATGATGCATTTTATATTTCGCTATTTTTGGAATATGAAAAAGCTACTAATAATTTTTTTATTTCTGCCAATTTTAAGTTGGTCGCAGTCCTATTTTGAGAAAGCGGAGAAGCTGTTTCATGCCAAAAAGTATAAAGAAGCCGAAGTGATTTTTCAGGAAAACTTAAAGTATTATCCGCATGATATTAAAACACTTGAAAGATTAGCAGACATTTTTTCAGAAGAAAAAGACTGGGAAAAAGCTGCGTTATACTATAAAAAGCTGAAAGAATTAAAACCTACTGAAGCAGATTATTTTTATAAATATGGAGGCTGTTTAGGAATGAGAGCGTTAGAAGTCAATAAATTCAAGGCCTTCGGAATGGTTGATGATATGAAAGCCGCCTTTGAAAAAGCAATTGCTTTGAATCCGAAACACATTCAGGCCAGATGGGCGTTAATTGAGTTGTATTTGCAATTACCCGGAATTGTTGGTGGCAGCGAATCGAAAGCAAATGCATATTCAAATGAATTGGCCAAAATTTCACCCGTAGATGGCTATTTGTCAAAAGGAAGAATAGACGAATATTTTAAGCGATATGCATCGGCAGAAAAAAATTATATAAAAGCATATGAAATTGGCAAATCAAAAGTTACTTTTCAAAAATTATATAATTTATATTTGAACAAATTAAAAGACCCGAAAAAGGCGCAAGAATTGAAACGAAAATTTGAAGCTTAAAGGTCAAAATGTCAAAAATGAATTCCAGGAAATATTGGGATTTAGACACGAGCGCCAACGAACTGGCGAAGCAAATTTAAAAATTGGAACTTAAATGAAAACACATTTCATCGCCATAGGCGGAAGTGCGATGCACAATTTAGCATTAGCATTGCATAACAAAGGATATCAGGTTACAGGAAGTGATGACGCTATTTTTGAACCTTCAAAATCAAGATTAGAGAAAAAAGGAATATTACCAGCAGAACTGGGCTGGTTTCCTGAAAAAATTACTTCTGATATTGAAGCTGTAATCCTTGGAATGCATGCTAAAGCAGATAATCCTGAATTACTAAAGGCGCAGCAATTAGGATTGAAAATCTATTCATATCCGGAATTTTTATACGAACAATCTAAAAATAAAACGCGTGTTGTTATCGGTGGGTCACACGGAAAAACAACCATTACTTCTATGATTTTGCATGTAATGCATTATCATAATATTGAAGTTGATTATATGGTGGGGGCACAGTTGGAAGGTTTTGATACGATGGTGCATCTTACAGAAGAAAATGATTTTATGGTTTTGGAAGGTGATGAATATTTATCTTCTCCTATTGACAGACGACCAAAATTTCATTTATATCAACCAAATATTGCCTTAATTTCTGGAATTGCATGGGATCATATTAATGTCTTCCCGACTTATGAAAATTATGTAGAGCAATTTGAAATTTTCATTCAAAAAATTACCAACGGTGGCATTTTAGTTTATAACGAGAATGATCCTGAAGTTAAACGTGTTGCTGAAGCTGCTACAAATCCGATTCGTAAATTATCATATCATACACCTGAATATACAGTAAGTGATGGAGTAACTTTATTAAAAACTCCGGAAGGCGATATGCCAATTGAAGTTTTTGGAGCGCACAACCTAAATAATTTGGCTGGAGCAAAATGGATCTGCCAAAATATGGGTGTTGACGAAGCCGATTTTTACGAAGCAATTGCCAGTTTTAAAGGAGCTTCAAAACGTTTGGAAAAAATTGCGGAAGGGAAAGGGAAAGTAGCTTACAAAGATTTTGCACATTCACCAAGTAAAGTGGCAGCGACGACCAAAGCAGTAAAAGAACAATATCCAAACAGAACTTTAGTAGCCTGTTTAGAATTACATACATACAGCAGTTTAAATGCTGAATTCTTAAAAGAATATGAAGGAGCTTTAGAATATGCTGATGTTGCTGTAGTTTTCTATTCTCCAGACGCTGTAAAAATTAAGCAGTTAGAAGAGGTAACTTATGAGCAAATCGCAAGTTCTTTCAACAGAAAAGATTTGATTATTTATACAAATCCAGCTGAATTCAAAGAATATTTGTTCAATTTAAATCTTGAAAATTCTGCACTTTTATTGATGAGTTCAGGAAATTATGGAGGTTTGAATTTTGATGAAGTGAAAGGTTTGATTAATTAGAGAATTAGTCAATTAGAAAATTAGATAATGTGTCAATTACGAAACTGTAGTTGGCATATTTTTTTTAGAATTATCTCATTGACACATTATCTAATTATCTAATTTAATTTGAATAACTATAATGTCCGACTATTTTATATTCGAATAAACAATCTTCTAAAACTTGTCCACCACCAACATTGTGTACAATTAGATTTCGTTGCCCGTCTTTTGACTTTTTGCTGGTTACGATTCCTATATGAGGTAATTTGTCATTAATCATCCAGGTTACCAGTTCCCCCGTTTTATAGTCTTTTGCATTTTGGGTTACTTTTAGTTTGGTTCCTTTTCTTTCAAAAAACACTTCTAAGTTTGGAACTCTTCTGTGGTCGATATTGGTATCGGTTTTTGTCATTCCCCATTTTTCTAAATTCGGATATTGAGAGAAGTTGATAATCATATCTTCATGAACCTCTTTCTGCAAATCAATTCCTAATTTTCTATAAGAACGAATGATCACATCGGTACAAACTCCTTTATTTTTAGGAACATCTCCGTTCGGATATTTAATTGAAAAATAAGCAGGATCGTAATCGATTGACGGATCAATAATTGAAATGGCTGCATCAGACAATTGCTGTCCAAAAGTTTGAGGTACTTCAGCATTGTGCTCAGCAAGAAGGATATTTTTCTCTTTGTGGTTACAAGACAAAAGCAAAATACAAATAGCTAAAAGATATATTGATTTCATTCTTCTTAAGATTATGTTTAGGAATAGCTTATTTTGTTTTAAATTTAATCATTTTAGAGATGTCTTTTATGAGTGATTTTTCTTATTTTTTAATATATTAGCCATTTAAGATTATACTAATGAATCCAGTTACTACAGTTGTGAAAACAACAAGCGAAAACCCTGATTTTATTTCTTTAATAAGGACCTTTGATATTTTTTTATGGGAGCGCTATCCTGAACTGAAAAATGATTATTGGGGAAATAATTTAATAGAATTCAATTCTAATGTTTTTATTATTTATTTGAATGAAAAAGCTGTTGCTTGTAGTTGTTTTAAGAAATATAATTCAAATACTGTTGAACTAAAACGCATGTTTGTCTCGCCAGAAGCGCGAGGTTTAGGTTTGGCTCAGCAAATAATAAAAGAGTTGGAAGAGGAAGCAATAACTCAGGGTTTTAAAACGATGATTTTAGAAACACTTTACAGACAGGTCGAAGCTATTAATCTTTATCAAAAAGTAGGCTTTGAAATTATAGAAAATTACGAGCCTTATGTAGGTTTGGCAAATAGTGTCTGCATGCGTAAATCTATTATTTAGAATTATGGAAACAACTCATTTTCCTATTACAAATTGGTCTGAAGACGATCGACCTCGTGAAAAATTAATGCTGAAAGGTAAAAGCGTTTTGAGTGATGCCGAATTGATAGCGATCCTGATTGGTTCAGGAAGTCGAAACGAATCCGCGGTAGATTTAAGCAAAAGAATTTTAGCAAGTGCTGATAACCTGAATGTTTTAGGTAAAATGTCCATTGCACAATTAATGAATTTTAAAGGAATAGGAGAGGCTAAGGCAATTGCGATTATAGCAGCTTTAGAACTTGGCCGACGCCGAAGAGCTGAAGATGCTGTTGAATTGATTAAAATTACATCGAGTAAAAGGGTCTTCGAAATTATGCAGCCAATTATTGGTGAACTGCCTCACGAAGAATTTTGGGTGCTTTTTCTGAATAATTCGAATAAAGTAATTTGTAAATCGCAGTTAAGTAAAGGAGGAATCACCGGAACAATTGTAGATGTTCGTCTGGTTTTTAAACTAGCACTGGAAAATGGAGCTACTGCTTTGATTTTGTGTCACAATCATCCGTCAGGAAATTTGCAGCCAAGCGATGCTGATAGACAAATCACTAAAAAAATTAGACTGGCCGGCGATAGTTTAGATGTTAAAGTTTTGGATCATTTGATTATTACTGAAACAAAATATTATAGTTTTGTAGATGAAGGAATTTTTTAGATTATGAATACCACGATTACAGACGTTTTTTTCGATTTAGATCACACACTTTGGGATTTTGATAAAAATTCAGAAATGGCTTTTGATCGCATTTTTAAAAGCAAATTTCCTGAAATTAGAATCGAAGATTTCATTGAGAAATATGCTCCTATTAATCAAGCTTGCTGGAAGTTATATCAAAATGATGAAATCACACATGTAGAACTTCGCTACAACAGATTGAAGCTTTCATTTGATGCTTTACATATAGAGATATCAGATGAAAATATCAACGAAATTGCAATTGCTTATATTGAATGTTTAACAGACAACAATCACCTTTTTGATGGTGCAATTGAAGTATTAGAATATTTGAAACCTAAATATAAACTGCATATTATAACCAATGGTTTTGCTAGTGTTCAGGAAAAAAAGATTAATAATGCATTGCTCTCGGGTTATTTCAGTACGGTAACAAATTCAGAATTAGCTGGTGTGAAAAAGCCAAATAGTATTATCTTTGATTTTGCTGTTAATTCGGCTAAGGCTTCAAAAGAAAATAGTATTATGATTGGAGATTGTTTAGATGCTGATGTTAACGGTGCATTGAATGCTGGTTTAGACGCGATTTTTTTTAATGAGAAAAAAATAGTAGTTCCTGAAAATATTAAACAAATTAACCATTTATTAGAACTTAAAAAATATTTATAATGATGAGAATTAAATTATTGTTGATTACACTTTTTTGCTCAGTTATTGGGTTTTCACAAAGTGTTAATGATTATAAAGCGGTTATTGTTCCCCTTAAATATGATTTTCTTAAAACTGAAAATCAATATAGAATGGCGACAATGACAAAATCTAATCTACAAAAAGCAGGTTTTCAGGCTTTTTATGCAAATGAAGATATTCCTGCTGAATATAGTGATCGTTGCCAGCTTTTGTATATTGATGTAAAAAGAGATAACGGATTCTTGATAACCAAACTTTTTGCAGAACTAAAAGATTGTTATGGTAAGGTTGTTTATACCTCAGAAATAGGTAAAAGTAAAGAGAAGGATTATGAGATTGCTTATAGAGAGTCTTTAAATATGGCCTTCATTTCGGTAAACGAATTACATTATAAATATAGTGGAAAAACGGTTGCGCCTACTGGTACTAAAGTTGGAGTAGGAGCTTTGGCTCCGGCTGCAGTTGCAGTTATGACTCCCGCTGCTACTTCAGCAACAGCAACGGCAGCAACATCAACTCCTGCAACAACAGTGGTTACAACACCAGTGGCAGATGTTTCTGATCCAAATTTATTATATGCTCAACCTACCGAAAATGGATATCAATTGATCGATAAAACACCAAAAGTGGTGATGAAATTGCTTAAAACATCTCGTCCTGATTCATTTATAGCTATTAAAGATGGTATTCAGGGTTCATTAAACGCAAAAGATAATCAATGGTTTTTTGAATATTACAAAAATGATAAACTAGTATCTGAAAAAGTTTCAGTTAAATTTTAAATATAAAATTTGGTTTAATAGCCATATTTATTTTTCCAACGGTTCTTTAAAAATTCGCGGTTACTGTTCTCTCTAGAATTGTTTCCCGGATTGTAAAGAACCGTTTCTTTTATAGCGTCAGGTAAAAACTCTTGTTCGGCGAAATTATTGGCATAATCGTGCGAATATTTATAATCATCTCCGTAGCCTAACTCTTTCATAAGTTTTGTTGGTGCGTTTCTCAAATGAATTGGTACAGGGAGATCTCCAGTTTGTTTTACCAATTGCTGTGCATTTCCAATAGCCATATACGAAGCGTTGCTTTTTGGAGAAGTAGCAAGGTAAATAGCGCATTGGCTGAGAATGATGCGGCTTTCAGGATAGCCAATTGTTGTAACTGCCTGAAAAGTATTGTTTGCCATTATAAAAGCCGTCGGATTGGCATTCCCAATATCTTCACTAGATAAAATTAGCATTCTTCGGGCAATGAATTTCACATCTTCGCCACCTTCAATCATTCTTGCCAGCCAATAAACTGCTCCATTAGGATCGCTTCCGCGAATTGATTTTATAAATGCCGAAACAATGTCATAATGTTGTTCACCACTTTTGTCATATAAAACGGTATTTTGCTGAACTAATTCAAAAACGCGATCATTTGTAATAATGATTTCATCTCCGGCCGAAGCATTTATAACTAATTCGAATATGTTTAGAAGTTTTCGCCCATCTCCTCCTGAAAGGCGTAATAAAGCTTCCGTTTCTTTTAAAATAATATTCTTAGAAGCTAATTCGGTATCAGTTTTCATTGCACGATGCAATAAAGCTTCCAGATCTGCTTTTGTAAAAGCGTTTAGGATATAAACCTGACAACGGGATAATAATGCCGGAATAACTTCAAAACTGGGGTTTTCGGTTGTAGCTCCTATTAAAGTGATCCAGCCTTTTTCAACAGCCGCCAAAAGTGAGTCTTGCTGTGATTTACTAAAGCGATGAATCTCATCAATAAATAAAATGGGGTTTTTAGCTGTAAACAATCCGCCACTTTGTTTCGCTTTATCAATTACATCGCGAATATCCTTAACACCCGAATTAATTGCGCTTAATATATAAAACGGACGTTTGGATTCCTGCGCTATAATTTGTGCCAAAGTAGTTTTTCCGGTGCCGGGAGGTCCCCAAAAGATTAGCGAAGGAATAATTCCTTTCGAAATTTGTTGCGTCAAAGAACCATTTGGACCAACCAAATGACTTTGACTAATATAATCTTCTAGTTTCTGTGGGCGAATACGCTCTGCTAACGGTGCTTCCATTTTGTAAAATTACTATTTTCAATTTTAATTATAAATTTTTAAAAGTTAATTACTCATTATAGCAAAGTTTATAGAAATTACCGCTTAGCTGACAAATTATCAGTAAATTGTATTTGGATAGTTTTTTGATGTCAATCAGATGAATTTATTTCTAAATATATGAATGATAGCCAATTTAAATTTTCAAATACTGTTATTGCTCTTCCGGTATTTTTTGTCCTCTTTTTATGGATTATTTATTGGTTTCAAATTCGTTTTGATTTTGATTTTTATCAGAATGGGATTTATCCGCGTGATTTAGCAGGACTTCAAGGTGTTTTGTTTAGTCCTTTCATTCATGAAAACTTAGATCATTTATATAATAATTCGATTCCACTTTTAATTTTACTAGCTGCTTTACAATTTTTTTATCCTAAACAAACCATTGCGGTTATTTGTTTTGGAATTCTGTTCTCTGGTTTGATAACCTGGATTATTGGAAGGGAAAATTATCATATTGGCGCAAGCGGATTAATTTATGTTTTAGTAAGTTTTATCTTTTTCAAAGGAATTCAAACAGGTTACTATCGATTGGTCGCACTTTCATTATCCGTTATTTTACTTTATGGCGGAATGATTTGGTATGTTTTTCCTGATGTGGATGCTACGATTTCATGGGAAGGACATTTGGCAGGTTTTATAACTGGATTTGTGCTGACATTGTTTTATAAAACTCCAGAGTATAAAAAAACTATAGTTTATGAATGGCAGAAACCAGATTTTAATCCGGCGAATGATGCTTTTATGAAGCATTTTGATGAAAATGGAAATTTTGTTCCTATAGAAAAACCGGAGGAAGAAACCGATTTTATATCGCTTTATTTTAGTTCTGATACACCAGTCAATTATTCTGTAACAAAATCAGAATCAGAGGATAAGAAATCCGTCTAGTATTTTGTTTAATTTTAAAACACTATTTTTGTTATAAACATTCTAATTTCATCTTAATCTACTATGAAAAATATAAGTTTTTTGATTCTTGTAGTTTTATTAGTTTTTAGTTCAAAGATATTTGCGCAGTGTGATATAAAGAACAAATTATTGGCCGATGGAACGATGGTATATTATTTTGATCCTGCTGTTTTTTACACTACAAAATCGAAATCGCTAAAGATTAATATAGTTACTGATCAAGAACATTATTTTATTGCCTTACAGCCTACGCCATTTCCGGCTAAAAAAGAAGGAAAGAAAATAAAAGAGGATTTAATTGTTCGTTTAGCAGATCATAATTCATATAAATTAACACATTATGACACCCAATATATGCACAATGATTCGATTATGCAGGTATTGTATTTAATGGATAGTAAAGATCTGGAAGCATTCTCAAAGTTTGAAGCTGTAATTGCTGAAATTAATATGAAAGGAACAGAATTTGTTCGCGATTATAATTTTAAACTGCATAAAGATGCTATCATAAAACAGTTGAATTGCTTCTTGAAAAAGGAAGAAGAGAAGTAAGGTTACTCTTCATTTGCAGCTTCTTCGTTTTTATGCAGCAGTTTTTTACTCAGGTTTTTAAAGAGGTTGTTAAATGTAACTGTTAGCGAAGCTGCATTTGTAATTTGATTCCCATTGTTCCTCGGTAGAAATTCATTTACATACGTCAGTTCAACCTGAATATTATCTGTAAATAAATAACCACCACCAAGATTTAATCTGTTGCGATCAAAAAAACTTTCCCCAGTTACTTTTGTTCCGGATTTAAAGTATAATTCATCAGATGCAATTGCATAAACAATACCCGATCGTAGAATTTTACTGTTAATTGGTTTTATGTATTTAATTTGCTGACGATATCTAAAAACATTTTCATAATCATCATCTGCATTTCTCATATGACGGAGCTCCATTCTCATTCTGGTACTTAACGTATATCCTGTTTTATGAAAATAGTAAATGCCTTGCAATGCAAATCTCCATTCTGGAGATTCAAATTGACCAATTTCAGGGACATCTTTATTATTAAAATAAGCTATAAATGACGAAAGCTTCCATCGTGGTGAAAGATAATAATGTCCCCAACCTCTGAATGAGCGTTGAATATTTTTATTAAAAATATTTGAAGAAGATTCTGTGCTGCTGTAACTAGCGGCAATGTCTAATTCAGTTGACCATTTCTTATTTATAGTACTGTTAAGTTTTATTTCATTCCAGAACTGTCCGTAATTTTTAGTTTGCGCATAACTAATACCCGCAATAAGAAATATCACGAGTATAGAATGGATTTTTTTAATTGATATGTTTTGAGCAGATTTGGAAGACATCAATAATTATTTAGGATATTATTTCGTCACCTTATTCTCAAAGCTATTTAATTAACTTCTTTGACGAACAGTTTCGTATAAAAATGCTCCGCAAGCCACAGAAACATTTAGTGATCCTATTGTGCCAAACATAGGTAATTTAGCTTTTTCATCAACAATTTTAAGAACAGATGGATTGATGCCTCTGTCTTCAGAACCCATTACAATTGCGAGAGGTTCATTTAAAGCTATGTCGTAAATATTTTGATCTGTTTTTTCAGTAGCAGCAACAGTTTTTATTCCTGATCCTTGTAAATAAAAGATAGCATCTTTAATATGCTCAACTTTACAGATTGGAACATTAAATACAGCTCCGGCAGAAGTTTTTACAGTGTCTCCGTTTACAGGAGCAGAACCTGCTTTTTGAACTATAATTCCGTTTACTCCTGTGCATTCAGCAGTTCTTATAATGGCACCAAAATTTCTGGCATCAGATATTTGATCTAATATCAAAAATAGTGGTTTAGAACCTGATGCAATAGTAGATTCAACCAGATGTTCTAAATCAATAAACCCAATTGGCGAAATTGTAGCAACAGCACCCTGATGATTGTTAGGTGTCAAACGATTTAACTTTTCAACAGGAACGTATGAAAAGTTTATGTTGGCGCGTTTCATCACCTTCATTAAATCTTTCATTAATTCACCAGAAATTTCTTTTTGTATAAATACTTTGTCAACTTCTTTTCCTGCCTGTATTGCTTCAATAATGGCTCTAATTCCAAATATTTGATGTTCTTTTTCCATAGGGCAAATATAGGTATAATGTTATATAAAAAAAAGCCACTCTGAGTGAACAGAGTGGCTTTTAGTATTTGTTGTTACTTTAAAGCAATTATTTTTTAGCCCAAATTAGTTTTGTGTCTAATTCGTCTCCACCAATTGCAGCAGCAGCAGCAGCTACATTTTCACCATTTAACTGTTGTAAACTAACTGGATAAGTAAATCTAGCTGGCATTGCAGTTAAGTTGTTTAATGCTGTAAATGTATAAGTTGTTACTCCAGCTTGAGGTACATTGAAAGCATACGACTGACCTGGTTGAAGAAGTGTATCAGGGTATCCTGTTCTTCTATATTCAGCGTAAGCCTCATATGGCTGCATGAAAAGTGCAATGTACTTTTGTGTAATTACATTTTTTTGATTTGGAGCAGGTAGAGCTGTAACGTAAGCGTCAATTTTAGCAGCAGCTACTCCCCAACGAAGCATAGAAGCTCTTACACCAGCTTGATATTCTGGAGCAGACCATCCTTTGCTTTCAGATACTAAAAATGCAACTTCAGCATATTCCATTAGAATTTCTGTGTAATCTTGCTTTAAAACATTTGAACTCCAAAAAGAAGTACCTGGTCTTTGTCCTGCAGCTTGTGCACTTGTAATACCGTATGGCATACCTACATATTGAGTAAGGTCATCTGTCTCAACGTATGTATTAGCTTTAACAGCTGCTTTAGTAGCTGTTTTAGGTGCAGCATATTTTTGTAATCTTGGATCAACTCCAAAATTTCCTAATTTTCCTTTTAACAAGTCTACAAGCGTATTTGAAATAGCAAAATCAGTTCTGTTACCAATGTAGAAATCATTGTAGAAAGGACTTGGAAGGATATCATCTTTTTGATATTGTAACCCTACATTATCTGCATTAGAAGTCATAACTCCACCTGCAATAGCATCAGTAATGTGAGCTTCTGCTCCAGGTACAACACCTTTAACTCTAGTTGCAATACGTAATCTTAAAGAGTTTGCAAATTTGATAAGTTTTGCTGGCGTTCCGAAAAGTTTATCTCCTCTAGTAAATACAGTCTTTTCAGTAGTTACAACCATTGCAGCAGCTTCTTTAAGTTCTTTCATAAGATCTGCATAGATCTTAGTTTGAGAAGCAAATTTTGGCTTAAGATATTTTTCAATTTGTAATGCTTGGAAGTCAGGATCGTTATTTCCGTAAGACCAGTAAGGAACATCTCCGTAAGCATCAACTAATTGTAAAAAAGTATAAGCTAACATTACTCTTGCAGCAGCAATCTGATTATTCGGATTACCATAAGCTTCATTCGCCACTTTAGTTGTTGGGTCAGTGTTTAGCTCAATAATAGTTTTGTAATCTATTGCACTTACATAGTAATTGGTCCACAAACTTTTGTTTGTAGCTTCTCTAAATTGAAAACGATCTTCCTCTGTGTAGTTTCTTTGTGCAGAATACTGTACCCATGGTAATGCCATTCTTCCTGAAGAAAAACTTCCTCTTGAATCTGTCACTAAGTTATAATTAGCACCATTGAAAATTCCAAAAGTAGTCGTTTCCCCAATTTCAGGTGCATTTGGGTTTTTGTTGATTTCTTCTAATTGATCATCACAACTTACAGTAGTAGTAAGTAGTGCTGCAATTGATAGTATTGATATGAATAATTTTTTCATCTTGATTTTTTTTTTAGAATTTTAATTCTAGATTCATTCCGTATGTTCTAGTTGATGGTAATGAACCACCTTCAAGACCTTGAGTGTTACCACTACCATATGAAGCCATCTCTGGATCCATTCCTTTCCAATCTAATCCCCATGCAAATAAATTTCTTGCGAAAAGCGAGAATCTAATTTCAGCTAATGGTCCAATGATCTTTTTAGGCAATGTGTATCCAAGAGTAACTTCTCTTAATTTCACATAGCTAGCATCAAAAACGTTCATTGCATCAAGCCCATAGTGTTGTTGAGCCCAAGTTTGACCAGGTAATACAGATGTATTTTTTGTTCCATCTTCGTATACTGCATCAACAACAATACCATTTTCTCTCAATCCTGGAGTTGCAGTGTGCTCTAACATACCTGAGTAAGATCCCCACATGTGTGAAGTAGAGAAGTAGCTTCCACCTTCTTGCATGTCAATTAAGAAACCAAAATTTAAGTTTTTGTATTTAAAGTTGTTTCTAAGACCCATGTTGTATTTAGGAGTAACAGTTCCTAAAGATTTTTGAGCTGAAGGAATGTATGCTCCATCTGCATCAACTACTTTGTTACCGTTTGCATCATATGTAAAGTCAGTTCCGTAGATTTGACCGTAAGGCTGACCCACAACAGCTAATAATCTAGCTTGGAATGGTGCATTTGCAAGAGTTAATTCACTAGTACCGTCAACTAACTCAAGAAGTTTGTTGTTGTTTTGAGCAAAGTTCCAAGTGATGTCCCATCTGAAATCTTCCGTTCTTACAGGGTTGATTGTAACAGTAGCCTCAATACCTTTGTTTTCTAATTTACCTGCATTGAATGTTTTAAATGGGTAACCTGAAGCTGGATCTCCTTCAATTGGAGTAATTAAGTCTGTAGTAGTAACGTCATAGTAAGTAAAGTCAATACCTAATCTTCTGTCAAATAAACTTAATTCTAAACCTATCTCAGATGTAGTTTTTAACTCAGGTTTTAAATCTGGGTTACCAGCTGTAGCTGGTTGGCTGTATCTTGGATCATTTTGGAAAGATGTACCTACTACAGCATAGTTAGCTTGTGCGTAAGTTGCAGCAGCATTACCTGCTTGTGCCCAACCTCCTCTAATTTTACCATAATTTAACCAAGAAATATCAGTTAATTCTGAGAAGATGAAACTTCCAGTAACAGATGCATAGTTAACAGGGTCTTTAACTGTACTAAACCAATCTTGTCTGTCTGTAACCTCTAAAAATAAGAAATCATCATATCCTAAAGAAACAAAACCGTATAAACTGTTTGTTCTGTTTTTTTCGTCAAAGTTTGTAGATTGCGCTGGACTTGCACTATTTGATAGGTTATAAATGTTTGGAAGTACTAATCCTCCTACTGTATTACCTGAAACTCTTGTGAAAGTGTAGTTTCTTCTGTTAGCACCTACGAATGAATTGATGCTGAATTTATCAAATTTTTTGTCATAGTGTAAACGACCTTCGTAGTTGAAATCAGTTAAAGTTCTTGAACTTTGAGTGTAGCTTGAAGTTGCTTGTGAACCAATTGCCACTCTTTCGGTAATATTCAAGTTGTAAACATCTGCATAAACGTTACCTACAGCATACAATTCTGGAGTGAAGTTATATGTAAGTTTTCCGTTACCGTAAATTCTGTTTCTAGTATCATTTGAAGTGTTTTCATTAATGATCCAGTATGGGTTGTCAGAATAATTTGGTGTTGCATCATCCCAAGCAATTCTATTCCATGATCTTTGAGCACCATTTGCTAGTTTGTAGTCTTTCAATTCATCATAATCCAATTGTCTTTGACCCCATTGGTAGAATTTTTGTCCTAAACCATTATCTCCGTATCCAACTTCTGGTCTGTTAAAACCTCTAGTTTGTACGTAAGTAGCCATACCTTCAGTTTTAAGTTTGTCACTTAATTTTGCGTTAGCATTGATAGAGAAAGTATTTTTTGTTAAAGTAGAGTTTGGTACAATACCTTCTGTTTTTTGATTCGCAAAAGAGAATCTAACTCCTGCATCTTGTGTAGATTTTGCAAATGAGATAGAGTTGTTTCTTGTGATACCAGTGTCAAAAAATGATCTAACATCATTTTGAGGATTTACCCATGATTTTTCTTTTAAGTAATCATTAGAAAATTCAGGATCAAATGCATTCCATGGTAAGTATTTCAAGTTTTGATCATACTTAGGTCCCCAGCTTTCGTCTGTAGCGTAGTCAGCAATGTTGTAAGTTTGGCCATTGATAACTTGTTGTTGGAAAGTAGATGAACTACCTCCTCCATACTCATGCTGTAAATTTGGCATGATATAAACACTTTCAAATGTAAGACCTGTGTTGAAAGAAATTTCAGATTTTCCACCAGATTTTTTTGCTGATTTTGTAGTATACAAAATAGCTCCGTTACCAGCTCTACTTCCGTAAAGTGCTGCTGCAGGACCTCCTTTTAATACAGTTACAGATTCGATATCATCAGGATTAATATCTGCTGATGCATCTCCGTAATCTCTACCTCCAGCTCCTCTTTGAGTAGTTGTTGTGTTGTAGTTACCATTATCTAATGGAATACCATCAATTACGATTAAAGGTCTGTTTTCTCCTGTTACAGATCCAACACCTCTAAGTACAACTCTCGTAGATCCTCCCATTGTAGATGGAGAAATTACTTGTAAACCTGCTACGTTACCAGATAATGCTGAAACTGCATTATTAGTACCTCCTTCATTAATAATACTACCTTTTAAATCTTGTGCAGCGTAACTAATAGATTTTTTCTCTCTCTTAATTCCTAATGCTGCTGTAATTACAACGCTTTCAAGCTCTACTGAATCGTCAGTTAGTTTTACGTTTATTACTGATGAGCTTGCTGCTACTTCTTGAGATTTCATCCCGATGTAGCTAAATACCAAAACTTGGCTTGTTGATGCTTTGATAGAGAATTTACCATCAAAATCAGTTTGCGTTCCAGATTTTGTTCCTTTAACCAATACACTTACACCTGGAAGAGGCATACCTGCATTGTCAGAAACAGTTCCCGAAACAGCTCTTTCTTGCGCAAAAGTAAGTTGCGCCACTAGTACTAATAAAAGCACTAAGAATCCATTGAACTTTAGTTTCATTTTTAAATATTTTGAATTAGTATCGCAAAACTCTTAATAATTTGTTAACTATCCTAATATTAATTTAAACTTTTTTCGTTTACTGCTAAAATTTAACATTATAACATATGTTTATGATAGTGTTATATAATTGTAATTCTTGTGTATTTGCCCCGCCATTTGTCAGAGTAATACTCAGTAATCCATTTGGGGTTTGTATAACTGATCCAATTCCGATTCCTATTAATTTTTTTATTTTGGTCGGATTTGATGCGCTTGTTAAGTCTTGATATAAGCCATAGTCCGCTATTGTATTCACGTAAATGTTTTTTGAAAATCTATATCTGTATTCTGTAAGAATTAAACAATTGAAGTTGGATTGTAAGCTATTCTCTAAAAAACCTCGAATAGAGTTAATTCCTCCGAAACGAAATAATTCGTTTGATAGGTAATTTTTACTGTTAAGATAAAAATTTTGTGAATTTATGTTAATGAAATTCTTTTCATTAAGTTCAAAATTATAAGAAGCGTTTAGATTTGCGTAAAATTGTTGACTGTCTCCTGCGGTTTCGGCTGTGCTATTGGTTTTTCTTTTGCCATATCCAAATGTCCAGTTTAAATTTGCTTTTTTGGGAATTAGATTATTTTGATGATCTATTTTTTTGAACTCGTAACTGGTCGTGAAAAATGAGTTTTTAAAATCACTGATAGTTGAGTTGTTAGTATTCTGAATATCGCTAGATTCTGTGGATTGATAACCAAGATATATTTTTGAATTATAATTGATATAATATCCTAAATCAATAGCGGTTTTTGTATTCTGAAAAGTACTGTCTTGTTTGAAAATGTTCAATTGGGCTTTTAGTCCTAATGAAGATTTGAATATGTATGGAATTTCTAGTTTTGTGTTGAATGTTTTTTGCTGGTTGCCATCACTCTTCCAGTACAAAGAGAATTGCTCTCCTGCATGAAGAGTATTTGATAGGGAAATATCAAGATATCCGTTAAGATTTACTTTTTTATCCTTATCGTTTGAAAAGCCAACATATCCATCAAAGGTATTTGCTTTTTTCTTTTCAAGATAGATATAAATTTTAGTGGAGTCGTTGGTGAATAATATTTCGGGATATTTTGTTTGTGTTACAAATTCAAAGCTATTGATTTCGTTATACAGTTGTTTTGTTGTTTCTTGGTTGAAAGTTCTATTGATGTATTTTTTATTGAGTTGTTTTAGGTGTCCTTTCGGAAAACTGGTTTTGTTATTGTCATTTGTGTAATTTAGAATAATGGAATTTACTTGGCGTTTTTTTTCGGATTTAAAATTTAGATCCGCAAAAATTATTAAATTCTTCCTTCGAATATTTTCAAGTTTTATTTTGCTTAACGCAAAACCTAGTTTTTCTGCTTCAAATATTTTTTGATTTAAGTATGTTTCGGTTTCTTCATATGGAATAATTACCGTGTCATTTTTTGTTTCAGATGAATTAAAAAATGGATTATTTATACCTATATATATATGTATCTTTTTTACCTGTGATTTTAAGTCTATTGTAGATAGAAAAGTACTGTCGTTTAATTGGTTGGTTTTTAATATTTTGACATCTAAATAGCCTTTTTTTAGTAGTTTCTCAGAGGTGTTATTTATTTCGTCATATACTGATTTGATGTTTGCGTGTTTTATGATATAATATAATGAGTCAATTGTTTGGTTTTGTTTGTTATCTGTTCCTTTTATTTGTAAATGAAAATTTTGAGCATAAGAGGTAATGCTTATAAGGAAGAAAAATAATATGTATGATAAGTGTTTCAAAAGCAATTGTTTTCATTTAATTAATGTATTGCAAATATCTATTGTTTGTTTGTAAAATCATAAGCTTAAATAATGTTATTGAAAATTAATGGATTAACGTTTGTATAGTGAAAAATATTTTATACATTTGCAACCCCGTAAAAAGCGGGAATTTAATATACATAATAAATTTTTAGTATTAATTATGCCAAC
>Ga0247813_10000418_pt1 | contig 41279 bp, 32 predicted proteins | sample UWRJL169409C1_FD_180719 | JGI IMG/M metagenome (GOLD analysis project Ga0247813, IMG submission 180719) | Plant litter microbial communities from Arlington Agricultural Research Station in Wisconsin, United States - UWRJ-L169-409C-1 | ecosystem: Environmental > Terrestrial > Plant litter >... | reverse complement strand
AGACGCGCATTGCTCGCCGGGTTGCTCAGGAAATAGCCGAACGAGGCCGGGTCCACGGTGTTGCCGCCGAACGTGTTGACCGGGACGCAGCCAGCCGCGCGGGCATCGGCCGAGCGACAGACGATCGTTCCCCCCGGCCCGCGTACCGCATCGAGCGCGTTCAGGAAGCGGTCGTTCAGGCGGTCGTTGAGCTTGGTCGCGCGGACGTCGGTCTGGCCGTAGGTATAGGACACGTCGTAGCTGGCATGCTCCGAGATGCGGCCGGTGACGTCGACGACGCCGCGATAGGTGCGGCGGCGGTCCTCTTCGCCACGCCGCGGGATATCGAAATTGTTGCGGTTGACGTCGACCGAGCCGAGCCCGGCCGCGGTCGCCGCGGCGAGGATGCTTGCCGGGATGTACGGATTGTCGAGCGCGATGGTCGCGGGATAATTGCCGCCGTAACCACCGAAGCTGGTCACGGTCGACTGGACGAACTTGCCCTCCAGGCTGATCTTGAACGCGTCCGACGCATCGTAATGCGTCAGCGCGTTGACCGCGTGGCGGCGGGTGCGCGGGAAGATGTCGCCGATGTATCCGGCAACCGGCGTGTCGTCGCCGCCCACGGAATAGCTGTCGTTCTGCAGGAAACGGCCGGGCGTATAGACCGCGCCGTCACCGCGAAATGTCTGGTCGCCGATGTACACGATGCCCTGGTTCGAGCTGTACGGATAGCGCAGGTCGCGCACCGGCCCGATCTTGTAGCTGCCGGCGCGCGTCGGGTCGTAGCCGTCGAGATTGACGAAATACTGACGATCGTTGCGGGCGAGATACGCGCGGTCGTCGTTCGCGAGCGGCTGGTCGGCGTTATACTCGTAGGCCAGCGTCAGGTTGCCGCGGCCATCGGCAAAGTTGCGGCCCGCGATCAGCGAGGCGAAGCGATTGGCGGCGTCGCCGCGCTCGGAGATGCCGAACTGGCTTCGCGCTGCCACGCCGTCGAAATCGCGCTTCAGGACGAAGTTGACGACGCCCGATACGCCGTCCGCGCCGTATACCGCCGACGCCGCACCGGTGAGCACGTCGACGCGCTCGATCAGGTCGGTCGGGATCGCGTTGATGTCGACCGCCGCGGTATCGGGCTGGCCCGCGACATGGCGGCGGCCATTGACGAGCACCAGCGTCCGGTTCGGCCCGAGACCACGCAGGTCGAGCAGGTTTAGCCCGACCTGCCCGAAGCTGCCGTCGGCCTGGGAATTGCCGGCGGTCCGCGTGCTGTCGCGCGAGTTCGTCAGCGCCGGCACCCGCTGTAGGAAGGTCGTGACGTTGGTGTTGCCCGACTTCTGGAGGTCGGCAGCACTGAACGAGACGATCGGGTTGGGCGCTTCGTAGTCCGGGCGCGCAATGCGTGACCCGGTGACGACGATCTCACTTGCTGGATCCGGCGCCGGATCAGCGGCGGCGGGCGCGGGCGTATCGGTGGTCGGCGTATTGGTAGTCTGGGGGGCGACCTGCGCTTGTACAGAAGTCGCGGCAAGCAGCGCGACGCCAGACAGCAGATGACGGCGGCGAAGGATACGCATGACTTCTCTCCCTGTTCGCCGGCATTGGCCCCCGCCGGCGTTCGTTGCCCTCGGCTTAGGCGCATCGCCGGCTGCGGAGCAAGCATATCGCCTTCGCAAACACCGCCAAGGCATTAACCTAGCGCAATATTTCGGCGGTTATCGCCTTACGCAGGGGGTGGCGCGCAACGCTGCGATGCGCCACGATCCGACGATGGGGGAGCAGGCGCAGGACTGGACGCGGAGGGCCGCATTGGGGCTTCTGCCGACGCTGGGTCTGGCGGCCTGTACCGGCGCGCCCGGTCGCGAACCGCTGAAGTTCTGGGCGATGAGCTACGAGGGCGATTATTCGCCGATGCTGATGCCCGCCTTCACCGCCGCGACGGGAATCGCGGTCGACGTGCAATCGTTGCCGGCGACCGCAGCGCACGAAAAGCTGCTGACCGCGGAGGCCGGCGGCGCGATGCCCGACGTGTTGATGCTGTATAACGGCTGGGTGCAGGAGTTCGCGACGATCGGCGCGATCGCCCCAATACCCTCTCCCGCGTTGGTCGGGGACATGTTTCCCGGCGTGCTCGATGCGACGCGCGTGCAGGGGCGCGACTTTGCCGTGCCGTGGTCGGTTGCGCCGCAGGTCCAGTTCTACCGCCGGGATATTCTTGCCAAGGCAGGCTATGCCGCGCCTGCCGAAGACTGGGATGGCTGGCTTCGCATGGGGCATGCAATCAAGCGACAGCGGCCCGACGACTTCGTGTTCATGCTGCTGCTCAACTGGCCGGATACGCTCATCACGATGCTTGGCCAGACCGGCGCGACGATGCTGCGCGACAACGATACGCGCGGCAATTTCCAGACGACGGAAGCACGGGCCGCGTTCGCCTATTACGCGCGGCTTTTCGCGGAAGGGCTCGCGCCGAAAGCGCTCTCCACCGAGATCCAGGATCCGGTCGCGGCCTTTGCGCAGGGCTATTTTGCGATCTGGCCGACCGGGCCAACGACCCTGCTCGACCTTCACCGTCGCGCTGCGGAGATACCCGCCGAGCGCTGGGGGACGGCGCGGCTCGCCGGTCCGCATGGGCTCGGCGCGGTATCGGGACTAAGTACCAGCCTATGCGTTTCCGCCTCGACGCCGCGCCCGGCCGAGGCGTGGGCACTGGTCCGACACCTCAGTTCACCAGCGAGCGAACTTCGCTACCAGCGCCTGATCGGCAATCTCCCGGCCCGCCTGAGCGCCTGGTCCTCCCCACAACTGCGCGCACCGATACTCGCGCCTTTCAAGGAGCAGATGCGCTTTCCCACCGCCGCGCCGAAGGTCATCGAGTGGGAGCGGATCAAGCTGGAGATCCAGTTCGCCGCCGAGCGCGTCGTGCGGGGCGTCCAGACGATCCCTCAGGCGCTCGCCGGGCTCGACACGCGCGTCGACCAGTTACTCGCCAAGCGCCGCGCGCTGGTCGAGGCGGGGACGCTCGCATGACCCGCCAGGAACGCGCCGCCTGGCTGTTCTCCGCGCCGGTACTCGCGATCATCGCGCTGGTCTTCGTCATCCCGACCGCACTGGCGATGGCGTTGTCGGTCACCGACTACTCGATCTACGCGCTCGCCGACTGGGGGAACCTGCGCTTCGTCGGGCTCGGCAATTTCATCGACCTGTTCTCGACGCCGCTGTTCTGGCGCGCGATGGCCAACACCGCTCTGTTCGCGGTGATCGGCGTGCCGATGGCGATCGGTACGTCGTTGGCGGTCGCACTGCTGCTTAACGATGCGACCGTGCGGTGGAAGCCGCTGTGGCGCGTGTTGCTGTTCGCGCCCTACGTCACCAGCATCGTCGCGACCGCCGTCGTGTGGCGCTTCCTGTTCAACGAACGCTCAGGGCTGATCAATCGCGCCCTCGCGACGGTCGGGGCAGCGCCGGTCGACTGGCTGGGCAACCCGCACACCTCGATTCCGGCGATCCTGATCTTCGTCACGTGGAAGATCTTCGGCTACAACATGATCGTCTTCACCGCCGCGCTGTCGGCGGTGCCGCAGGACCTGATGGAGGCCGCGCGGCTCGACGGCGCCGGCCGCTGGGGCCGCTTCCGCCATGTCACCCTCCCCGCGATCGGCCCGACGTTGCTGCTCGCCGCGGTGATGAGCGTCGCGGGCTTCCTGCAGATCTTTGCCGAGCCCTATGTCATGACGCTCGGCGGCCCTGCACAGAGCACGACGACGATCCTGTATTTCATGTTCGACGAAGGCTTCAAATGGTGGAACCTCGGCCAGGCGAGCGCGGTCGCGTTCGTGCTGTTCCTGATGATCCTAGCGCTGACGATGGTCCAGACGCGGATCGGGAGGCGCTACGAATGGCTCTGATGAAACCTCGTGCGATCCTCGCCAACACGCTCGTTGCGCTGCTGACGGCGCTGACGATTGCACCGCTCCTCTACATGGTGATCGTGTCGTTCATGCCGCGCGGCGAGTCGAGCAACCTCCCGACGCCGCTCTGGCCATCGCATTGGTCGCTGGAGAACTACCACGAACTGCTCGTCCGGCGGCTGATCGACGGCGCGTGGTTCGACTACCGGATCGTCCCCGCGCTGTTCAACAGCGTCGCCATCGCCGCGATCTCGACATTGCTCGGCCTGCTGCTGACGGTGCCGGCGGGCTACGCCTTCGCCAAGCTCCGCTTCCGCGGGCGAGAGCGGCTGCTGAAGATCCTGATCGCGTCGCTGGTCGTACCGGGACAGGTCGCGATGCTGCCGCTGTTCCTGATCTTCAAGCAGCTCGGGCTCGTCAACAGCTATGCCGGCGTGATCCTGCCGAGCCTCTCGGGCATCTTCGCGATCCTGTTCGTGCGACAGGCAACACTCGCGATCCCCGACGAGATGATCGACGCTGCGCGGATCGACGGCGCGAGCGAGACGCGGATATTCGTGACGATCGTGCTTCCCCTCCTCACCCCGATCGTCGTCACGCTGGCGCTGTTCATGTTCCTCGGCTCGTGGAACGACTTCCTCTGGCCGCTGATCGTACTGGCCGACCAGCATCTCTACACGCTGCCGGTCGCGGTCGCTGCAATCGCGCGCGAGCATTCGGCGGACGGCGAACTGATGATGGCAGCCGCCGTCGTCACGACGATGCCGGTGCTGCTGCTGTTCCTCGCGATGCAGCGTTATTATCTGACCGGGCTGCTCGGCGGCAGCGTGAAGGGATAGGCGCGGCCATCGACGCCGAACACATGCGCGTTCTCGAGGGCGACGCCGACGCGCAGGACCTCGCCAAGCGTAACCGAACGATCCCCCGGCAATTGCGCGACGATCGTATCCGCCGCGCCGCGTGCGCCGAGATGCGCGAACGACAACGGCCCAAGTCGCTCGAAAAGTTCGACCGCACCAACGAACGGCCCTGCGTCATCGACGTGCAAATGTTCGGGCCTGATGCCGAGCGTGACTGCCGCGCCGACCGCATCCGCCGGGACGATGGCGCCGGTCCTCACCGTCTCGCCTCCCACCAACCTTACGGTCGTAACGTCAGCGTCGACCGACGCGATCGTCGCCGCGAGCAGGTTCATGCCCGGCGACCCGATCGCCGCGGCAACGGCCAGGCTCGACGGCCATTGGTAGACCTCGATCGGTGGACCGACCTGCTCGACACGCCCTTCGCTCATCACGACGATACGATTGGCGAGCGTCATCGCCTCCAGCTGGTCGTGCGTGACATAGATCATCGTCGCGCCGAGCTGTTGATGCAGCCGCGCGAACTCATGCCGCATCCGCGCGCGTAGATTGGCGTCGAGGTTCGACAACGGCTCATCGAGTAGCAGCACTTTCGGCCGCCGCACCACCGCGCGGGCGATCGACACGCGCTGACGTTGCCCGCCCGACAAGGCTCGCGGCCGCCGGTCGAGCAGTTCCGACAGGTCCAGCATTGCCGCGACCTCCGCGACCCGCTCGGCGATCTCGCGCTTGGCGACCTTCGCGACCCTCAGCGGAAACGCGATATTCTCCGCGACCGTCAGATGCGGGTAGAGCGCATAGGACTGAAACACCATCGCCAGCCCGCGGTCCGACGGCGCCGCATCGGTCACGTCATGCCCGCCGATCGCCACCCGCCCTGCGCTCGGCACCTCGAGCCCCGCGATCATGCGCAACAGCGTCGACTTGCCGCATCCCGATGGTCCAACGAGCACGACGAACTCGCCGTCCTCAATCGCCAGGTCGGTCGGCTGAAGTACGGTTACATCGCCAAAGCGCTTGGAAAGTCCGCTGATTTCGACGCTCGCCACCGCATGTCCTTTATCTATCCCACCTTGAGTAACGGCTGACACGACAGCGGGCAAAGTCATCGTGAGTTGCAACCCAGCCGCTTCGCTGACGAGACCCAGAAATGACATTCAGCCGTCGTTGCGCGCTTCCCAACTTCAGACATCCGTTCACAACCGCTCGACGCGTTGACCAGCGGTTGCGCAACGAAGGCGGAAAGCCATGCATGCGGCTTACGCGCTGATGGCGGATGTTGGCTGCGAACCACGGACCACGCCTGATCCGTCACACGGTCGGACGACGAGTTCCGACCTCTGGTGAATTCGCGGCGGTACGGGTGTCATTTCCACGCCATCAAACGCCGGTACGAGGAAGTGTGCAATGGAAGGTTTCCTCCTATGGTCAGCGCCAGCCCGCTCGTTCCCGATCAGCTCGTCGATTGTGTGTCGACAGGCCGCTCCCCTACCGTGGCGGACCTCGACAACGTCGCTGCCCGGATGTGGTGCGACGGGGCCGCTAATCGCTCCGCCTTTTCCTGGGGTGAGCTTTCTCCCACGGCGACCGACCGCATCGTTGCGATGCGGTCGGCAGTCGTGGCACTGCAAGGAAGCGACTTGCGGTAGCGAAAAACTGAGCCTCTACCAGCCTACCCCCAACGATCGGTGGATTTGGTTCGACGATGCCAGTGTAATTCGCCCCACCCCGAACTCGATTGACAACGGGACATGCCACGGCTCGCGGCGCGCTGTCGATCGCAAGCCGTCATCAAAGTGACGCAAGAAGCCAATCCTACAGTCACAAATCACCCCTAGCGCGATCTTCGACGGGCAACAGGCCTGCTTCGGGGAACAATAGACATGCTTATCCATTTTGGACGGCCGCGCGCCGCCGCGCGTTCGTTCAAGGTCTTGGTCTCGCTGGGAGTCGCGCTCGGTGCACTTGCGAGTAGCCAGGCCTACGCCGAGGCCGACCCTGAGCCCGCCGCTGCCGATGAAGTCGCCGTCAGTGACGACATTGTCGTCACCGGATCGCGTCCGATCGCCGAATCCGAAGCGTCCGCCCTCGCAATCCAGCGCGCTTCGGAATCGCTGGTAAGCGTCGCCGCCTCGGACTCGGTCGGCCGCCTGCCCGACCAGAACATCGCCCAGGCGACGGGCCGCCTGCCCGGCGTGGCGGTCGAGCGCGATCAGGGCCAGGCGCGCTATATCAGCCTGCGCGGCGCGCCCAAGAACTGGACGACGCTGTCGTTCGACGGCATCAACGTCGTCAGCCCCGAAGGCCGCGACGCGCGCTTCGATTCCATACCGTCGGCAATCGCCTCGCAGATCATCGTCTCGAAGGCCGTGACCCCCGAAATGCCCGGCGAGACGGTGGCGGGCAACGTCAACGTCATCACTCGCTCGGCGTTCGACTATCAGGGCGCGCATTTCGCGGGCAAGGTCGGCGGCGGCCTCGGCGATCTCGGCAACCGCACGCAGGTAGAGGCGTCGGCGGTCGCGTCCGACCGGTTCAACGTCGGCGGCGGCGAGATCGGCGTGCTCGTATCGGGCAGCTACTATCAGCGCGACATGATCACCGACAATTTCGAGAACGACTATGAACGCGTCTCGGCGGATACGCGTCCGGGCAGCGCGTCGCGCTTCTGGGTGCACGAGACCGAGAACAAGCTGTACCGGCTGACGCGCAAGAACTGGTCGGTCTCTGGCCGGCTCGACTACAAGCCCGACGCGAACAACACGATCTCGCTGCGTTCGATCTACACGATCTTCACCGACGACGAGGCGCGCGACAATTACCGCTTCGATCTCGATGATCGCCAAGGCGACCTCGTCGCCGGCACCGCCGCCTGCCCGACGACGGTGAACACCGCGCCGACCACCAGCGGCTATGCAGACGTCTGTATCGGCAACACGCCGCAGAAGGGCACCGTCTACGGCGTCGATATCCGCCAGCGCTCGACGCTGCGCGCGTTCCGGCAGTCCATCTTCACCAACACGCTGGCCGGCGATCACGCGATCGCCGACGGCTGGAAGCTCAACTGGGCGGCCAATTACACAGAATCGAAGGACAATCGTTCGATCACCGGCGAAGTCACCTGGGACAGCCCGAGCACGCGCAACCTTCGCCCGACGGTCGCCTACGACTTCACCGACCCCAATCGTTCGAGCGTGTCGCTGTTCACCACCACGCAACTGGCGGGGCCGACGCGCTATACCGCAGGCACCGCGGTGACCGGCGTCGACTCCTTCACCAAGCCGGCATCGTCGTTCTTGGTGCTCGACGCGGTCGACACCACCAAGGCCTATACCGGCAAGGTCGTGCTCGCGCGCGAGACCAGCCTGGCGGGTGGCGACGCGGTGTTCAAGCTCGGCGGGCAGTTCGACCAGCGCACCAAGACCGCCGACGAGGAGCAGATCCTGCTCAACACCGCAGCGCAGTTCGGCACGATCGGCCTGTCGACCGATTTCAACCAGTTCACTGGCAGCGAGGCGTTCCAGGGCGTGCTGCCGATGGGCTACACCTTCAAATATTTCGACACCGGCAAGATGAAGGCGGTATCGCGGGCGGCGCGTGCGAGCTTCGCGTTCTCCCCCAACACCGCCAACAATTACCAGGTACGCGAACAGGTCTTCGCCGGCTTCGCGATGGGCACGGTGAAGTACGACTGGGGCTCGATCCTCGGTGGCGTGCGCGTCGAGCATATCAAGAACAATGGCGAGGCGATCGCCACCGTCGGCACCGCCACCGGTCCGGTCAAGGCGGAGTCCACGCAGACGATGGTCTTTCCGAGCTTGCACCTCAACTTCAACGTCGACGACAGCAAGAAGCTGCGGCTGTCATTCAACTCGGGCGCCGCGCGCGCCGATTACGACCAGCTCCGTCCCAACGTCGTGGTCAACGACAGCGCACAGTCGATTTCGGGCGGCAACCCTGCGGTCGAGCCCGAGCGCGCCTACGGCGTCGATGCCTATTTCGAATGGTATGTTCGCCCGCAGGGCTATCTGATGGCCGGGCTGTTCTACAAGAACATCAAGGACGTGCTGTACACGCAGACGCGGACCTTCAACTCGTCTGCGCTCGACACCAACGGCGTCGATCGTGCGGGCTACACGTTCACAGGCATCACCAACGGTGGCGAGGGCCGCCTGTTCGGCGCCGAGGCCGCCGCACAGTTCCAGCTCGATCCGTGGACGGGCAATCTCGGGCTGCCCGACTGGATGGGCGGGTTCGGCCTCTCGTCGAACGTCACGGTGAACGATAGCAAGATCACGAAGCCGGGGATCGGCGTGGTACCGGCGCGGAAGATGCGGCTGCCCGGCACGTCGGACCTAGTCTACAATGTCGGCGTCTATTACGAAAAATACGGCGCGTCGCTACGCGTCCAGTATCAGCGTCGGAGCGCCTGGCTCGACAGCGTCGCCGACGACCTGACCGATGCCGGCGACACCTATTGGGCAGCGGACGACGAGATGGACATTTCGGGCCGCTATGCGATCGCCAGGAACTTCGAGATCTATTTCGACGTGCAGAACGTGCTCAATCAGCCGGGTCGTCGCTATGCCGATCCGGCCAACCTGCTGACCGCGACGGGCACGCCGACCAAGTCGATCGACAATCAGACGATCGAGTGGGAGCGGTTCGGCCGCCGCTTCTCGGGCGGCTTCCGGGTCAACTTTTGATGCGCACGCACTGCATCGCCTTGCTTGCGACGAGCATCCTCATGGGCTGCGCAACGATCGAGACGGCCGCTCCCGTCCCGGTCGTCACCGCTTCGGTCCAGGCACGTGGCGAGACCGCCGCGGTCGAAACGCTGAACGCCGACGCCGCGGACGATCCCGCGATCTGGCGCAATCCGCGCAACCCCGCCGCCAGCCTGATCGTGGCGACCGACAAGCGCGCGGGGCTCCACGTCTACGGGCTGGACGGCGCGGACCGTTCGTTCGTCGCCGCCGGTCGCGTCAACAATGTCGACCTGAAGGATATGGGCCGCGGGGGAATCATCGTCGCGGCGAGCGACCGCGGCGACAAGACCGCGGCGATGCTCGCGCTCTACCGGCTCGATCCCAAGACCGCGGTGCTGACGCCGCTCGGCAAGCTGCCGGTCGGCGTGGGCGAGGCCTATGGCACGTGCCTCTACCGCGAGGCTGGGGCCCTCTACGCGTTCAACGTCCTCAAGGACGGCACGATCGTGCAGCTCGCGGTCGACGTGTCGGGGGCCAAGCCCGCCGGCAGGGTGGTGCGCACGTTGAAGCTGGCCACCCAGTCCGAAGGTTGCGTCGCCGACGAACGCACGCATCGCCTGTACGTCGCCGAGGAAGATGTCGGCGTGTGGCGCTTCGACGCACGCGCCTCAGGCAGCACACAGGCGCACAAGATGGCGGACGCCGATGGCAAGGCGATCGTTGCCGACACCGAAGGGCTGACGCTGGCCGCCGAGGGCCGGGACGGCGGCTATCTGCTCGTCTCGAGCCAGGGCGACAATGCGTATGCGGTGTATTCCCTACGCGACGAACGCTTCGCGGGCCGATTCCGCATCGCTGCGGGCGCGTTCGGATCGACTGAGGAAACCGACGGGGTGGATATTGCGGTCGGCAATTTCGGCCCTGCCTATCCCGGTGGCCTGTTCGTCGCCCAGGACGGCCAGAACGCGCCCCGCGCGCAGAACTTCAAGCTCGTTGCCTGGCGGGACATCAAACGTGCGCTCAGACTAAAATAGCAAAGTTTTCTCGACTAGCTTTGAATTTACGCAGTCGCTGGCAGACGGTGGCGTGCAACGCCACGGTCTCCGCTACGAAAAGATGTAGGCGGACTAGTCGCTTATAAGACTGCCAAGCGGAAATGATCAATTGCAGAAAGGTCGCTGCCCGTTTCGATTTTATCTGGGTCGGGCAGGAATTCGACCACGCCTGCCTGGTATTTGACGGTCTCGTCGGCCGCGCTATCAGATCCGGAACGGCATTCGCCAAATTACCTGTCTCTATATTCCCGGCAACGCGGCTGATTTGCCCTCCGTTGTTAGCTCTAGGTCAATTTGCTCGCTGAGCGCTATTGCAAATACGACCCGTCTTGAAGTCCCGCACAGCGACCTGCGGATGCTCGCTGCTGGGCACCCGGGTATCGCTGAAGCCTTCTGGCCGGATTGCGTCCCGCTATCATTGGACAAAACACCGTTTTGGTCTGTTAAGCGACAGATCAAACTATACGTTATTGTGCCCGAAGCGGCCAGTTCGCTTTACACCAACTATCGTCGTTTACGGGGTTTGGGAGTGCGACCTGTCCGAAAGCCGACCGGAAGCTATCGGGAGGAGAAGCGGCCTGAAAGCTAAGGCCCAGTAGCGGACATTAAAAATCTTGTCGTAGGGCATATGTCATGGCCAAATTTCGGTTTCTCGTAATATCATTGGCGTTGGGGACAGGAGCTTGTTCCGATAACGAGAACCACATTGCCCAACCCGGTCCCGGAGAAGCCCTTACAGTCGCAAAAGCGTATGCAGATACTCACTTCCCAAAAGCCACCTTCGAGCCGAACGGTGCCCACTTGCATTACATGGTCGAGGATATGGGTGACGCTTGGAAAACCGAGCTCAGACCAGTGGGTTATCTTGGCGGCGGGCTACAAGTGGTTATCCGCAAACGGGACATGAAGGTAATCAGCGGATTACGCACGCAGTAGGGAACGGCGGCCGTCAACCAAACCCGGACGTTTAATCGGCTCCGTGATAACAACCTGGTACGCCGACTTCACCGCGCGACTGCCAATGCGCCGTCCGCCAGCGGTATGAGTGCCCAGCTTAGCTACACCGCGAACCGAAGTAGATACAAAAGTGAGAGCACGCTGGATTTTCACAGCAAGCCTTAAACAATATGCGAAACTTGAGAAATGTCGGATGGCCGCGTAGTCACATCCCACCTCCAAAGTCGAGTGCATATAGTGACAGATGTAACCAATACCGACCTTTCTCCCCTAGAACTCGCGGCCGAGCTTACCGGCGCTTGGCTGGCCAATCCTAACACGCGCGCGTCGGCTGATGACGTTCCAGCTTTCCTCTCGCGAATGGTTGAAGCGATCAACGGTTTGAACGCCTCATCGGCGGATGAGACGACTGAGGGTGCACCGGCTGAATACACGCCAGCCGTTACCGCGCGGAAGTCGCTCGCCAACCCTGAATTCATCATCAGCATGCTGGACGGCAAGCCTTATAAGACGCTGCGTCGTCACCTTTCGACCAACGGTCTGACGCCGGAAGAGTATCGCGAGCGCTTCAACCTGAAGGCCGATTACCCGATGGTCGCCGCGACCTATTCTGAAGCACGTCGGGCAATGGCCAAGTCGATCGGTCTGGGGCGCAAGGCTGGGACGAAGGTCGAACCTAAGACTGAAAAACCGGCACGCAAGTCCCGCGCCGCAAAGGCGCCGGAAGCGGAATAAACGGAAAAGGGGGACAGCTTCGAAGCCGTCCCCCGTTCTCTTCTGCCCGCTTCGCCATCATCGAATGCTGGGATATCGACAAATGAGCAATTTCGTTGACGCGATTGCTTGTACACACGGGCCTTGTTCGCCAACCACTGGTCGGCTTGGGCCGGGTCATTGGATACTAAGGTCTTTTTTTATAGGCGGCGACAAATCGGCCGTCATGCACCGAACAGCAAGTTCAAGGCTTGACCGTTTGCGCGGCTATTTCAATGCCTCGGACGTTAGTGCGCTGGCTGTCGATCGCCGTCTGGGCTCCGTCTAGACCGGATTGAACCCGCGACTTCGCGAATCAATCGTTGCGGTGCGCGCAATTCCTCACGCGTCCGACCGTTGATGTGATTGTTGCTACGGTATCAGAGGAAACGGTTTGTTGTGCGATAATCCAATCAGAAGAACACCGGCGCCCCCCCGCGTTTATGGCTACCTCCGAAGCAGACGCGACCAAGTTCGACTTAAGGAATTATCGTGCGTCAATTCGACGCCAGAAGAGACTAAAACAACTTTTTTGCAATCAAAAGCGACAGTAAATTTCAGGATTTGTTGGTATATTTGTTGGTATAAGATTTCTGTCAGGGAAGGCTGCCTTGAGTTTCAATTGCTTACGTTAATGGTTCGAGTGTTCTTCTGGCACCATTCTCTCCCTCCGGATTCGTCCGGAGGTCGAGAGCAATCGGCAATGTATTTTATACGCCGTTATCGGCATAGAGGGCGCTCGGGCGACTTCCGCTCGATACCTTTCAGAACAAGGTCGGCACCTGTGCGCGACAAGTGTTGGGGGTCGATGTAGAGGGGAACGCCGTCCTGGCTCGTCCGGCAGCGGTGGCGATTGCACAGGATGTCGCGCAACGCGATCAGGCGCACGCCGGGGACGTTTGCCGTGGTGGACTCTAGGATGCGGGACGCGTCGTCGATCAGCGGCGAGACCAGACTGACTGGCACATCGCCACTGCCCGTGCCCAAGGCCGGATTGACGCGCTGTTCGACAAATCGGCGCGCGGGCAGGAAGCCGGACCAAGCGTGGAGCGCGGGGTCGAAGCCGATCCAGGGTACATCGCCGAGCACTAGGACGGTCTTTCCCGCATGGCGAAACCTTTGCAGCGTGCGGGTTAGCGCGATGCGTAGTTCGGCGGCGTTCGAGCGTGGTTGCTGCGTCTGGTCGACGTCGATCAGGCCGTCGCCGATGGTGCGCGCGCGGTCGCTGAACGGGGATTGCCAGAAGGCGGTGAGGATGACCGTCTTCACGCGCGGATCGTCTGCAGCGCGGGCGATCGCGGCGGCGTTGAACGCGGCGCAGGCTTTCGAGGCACCCGGATGCTCGGTCATCCGCAACGTCGCGCCGAGCAGCGGCGGGCAGGACGCAGCGGTCATCTGCAACACGTCATAGCCTTGGCGCGCGGCGCGATCGCGAAGTGCATCGCCGAGTGCCGCGGCGTGACTGTCCCCCAGCAGCGCGATCAACGGCGCGGTTCCCGATGGCGCGCAAGGGGGCGCAAGGTTAGGGCGATCAGTGCCGTAGCCGGCGAGGCACGGGCCGCCGTGGCTGGCGCCAAGCATGGCTTCGATCCGCGCGCCCGTCTCGCCGACGCGCGCGGGAATGCCGTCGGAAAGCGCGACGGCACCGAACAGAACGACGCAGGCTGCAAGCGCCGCGCCGTGGCGGATCAGCGTGGTGCGGTCCGTATGGGCGGGATGCCGGAACGGGCGCTCGACCCAGCGCCAGCAGAGATAGGCCGGCACGATCGATCCGAAACCGACGACGATAAGCCAGGCCGGCGGCACCGGTCCTGCGGCGCAGATGCGCAGCAATGCGAGCAGCGGCCAGTGCAGCAAATACCAGGAATAGGAGATGAGGCCGATTCCGACGAACGGGCGACTGGCTAGCAGGCGGCGGTTGATGATGCTGTCGGGCGCGGCGATCAGCGCCGCGGTGCCGAGCGTCGGCAGCAGCGCCGCATAGCCCGGGAAGCGGACATGCTCGTCGAACAGCGTCACCGTGGCGACGATCGCAGCGATCCCGATCGCGGCGAGCCAGCGTTGCGCCGCCGCCGATGCGCGATAACCGCCGGCATGTGCGACCGCGAGCGCGACGCCGATCCCGAGTTCCCACGCACGGGTCGGCAGCAGGTAGAAGGCCTCGACCGGCCGGACCGGCGTCGCGAGCACCGAAACGACGAACGACACCGCCACGAGGATGAGCGTCGCGCGCAGCGTTGCGGTCACATTCCACCGCCGCAGGAGCAGCAGGAACGGCGGCAGCAGGACGTAGAACTGCTCCTCGATGCCGAGCGACCAGGTCATCAGGAACGGTTCGAGCCGCGCGTCCGGAACGAAATAATCGATGCTGTGGACGAACCACAGGTTCGACACGCCGAGCAGCGCGGCGACCACCGCAATCGCCAGCCTGGCGAGTTCGCCCGGACCGAGCAGGACCAGGCCGAGCGCGAGCGTCATCAGCGACGTCGCGATCAGCGCCGGCAGGATGCGCCGCGCGCGCCGGGCATAGAAGGCGGCGAACCCGAACCGTCCCTCGCCGATCTCGCGGTGGACGATCCCGCCGATCAGATAGCCCGAAATCACGAAGAATACGTCGACGCCGGCAAAGCCCCCCAACACGCCGGCGATGCCGGTGTGGAAGGCGACGACGGCGGCAACGGCGAGGGCGCGCAACCCGTCGATGTCGCCGCGGTACGCGAGCGACCGATGCGGCGTGTCCTGCGCCGCGGTCCGGTTCGACGGAATCATCATCGCCTGCCGTCTACCGGCAAGAAGCGAAGAACTGGTTGCAGCACGCGCCATGCGACGGCGTTACAGCAATAGTGCGACGCGCTATGGTCGCGGGAACGCCGAGTGACACCGGCGTTGTGCTGGGATAGGGCGCGGAGGTGGCCGCCCTTCGCCGTCTTCTCGCGCAACGCCATCTGGCCCTGCCGCTCTTGCTGGCGACGCTGTTGCTGAAGCTGCTGGTGCCGACCGGGTACATGATCGCCGCCGAACGGGGCCACATCGCGATCACGCTCTGCCCGGGGACCGTCCCCTCTCCTGCGGCCGCGACGATGTCGTCCATGCACGGCATGCACGCCGATATGCCTGATCACGGCAAGTCGAAGGATCATGGCATGGTCGAGATGCCCTGCGCGTTTGCCGGGCTGGCGGCGGCCACGCTCGCCGCGATCGATCCTGTGCTGCTCATCGCCCTAATCGCGTTCATCATGACGATCGGCAGCGACGGGCTTGCGCTACCGAAGCCGTTGCGGCGCGCCTTTCTCCGCCCGCCGCTGCGCGGACCGCCCGCCTACCTTTGACCCGATCGCTGCCGTCCGGACGTCCGGACGATTCACGTATCGCCCCCGGTCGTTTTGCGCCGGGCAGGTCGAAGGTATGTCATGGTTCGATTCTTCCTGTTGGCAGGCGCCGTCGCGCCTTGCCTCGTGTCCGCTGTTCCCGCCTTTGCGCAGACCCGCGCCGCGGATCCCCCTGCCCCGGTCATCGTCGTCACCGGGCAAACCGACCTGCCCCGGCTCGACCAGCAAACCGATACCGGCAGCCGGCTCGGCCTGAGCAACCGCGAAACCCCCGCGACGATCGACACCGTCACGCAAGCCACGATGCAGGCGAAGGGCCTGCGCACCGCGGTCGAGGTGTACGACAGCGTGCCGGGCGTGGTCGCGGGCCTGCTGCCCGGCGAACCGGCGAGCGCCACCATCCGGGGCTTCTCGACGGGCGCGGTCTCGTACCTGTTCGACGGGATGCGGGTCGCGGATTCGACTATCCTCAACCGCAATTACGACAGCTTCAACTTCGACCGGATCGAGGTGCTGAAGGGCCCGGCGTCGATCCTGTATGGCGATGGCGCGCTGGCGGGGGCGATCAACCTCGTCCCGAAAAAGCCGGTGTTCGACGTGCGCCAGGTCGATGCGCTGGCGAGTTACGGCAGCTTCGACACGATGCGGCTGGGCATCGGCGTCAACCAGCCGCTGTCGTCCAATGCCGCATTCCGCACGGACCTCAGCGTCTCACGCAGCGACGGCTATGTCGACGACACCGACACCCGTACGATCCAGTCCACCAACAGCCTGTCGGTGAAGCCGACCGATCGCATGTCGGTGCTGGTCGCGTTCGATTATTTCCAGGACAGCAACCGCACGCCGTATCAAGGGACGCCGCTGGTACCCGGCAGCGTCGCCCGTGCGCCGTCCGACATCGTCCGCACGACCAACGGCTATGTGCTCGACCGCGCGATGCGCGACGCGAACTACAATGTCGCCGATGGCCGGATGGAGTCCGATGCCTATTGGGGACGGACCCGGATCGCCTACGCGCTAAGCGACCGCTGGACGCTGACCGACGAGGCGAGCGTCTATCACGGCAAGCGCCACTGGGCGAGTTCGGAGGACTTCACCTACGACGAAACCACCGGGTTGCTCGATCGCGGGACGACCAGGATCGATCACGATCATGATTTCTGGTCGAACCGCGCCTATCTGACCGGCGATTTCCGGATCGGCGGATTGCGCAACCGGCTCAATTTTGGCGCGGAATATGGCGAGACACGCTTCGGCACGATCCGCCGCTTCGGCGAAACGACCTCGGTCAGCCGGTTCGATCCGGTGCGCGGCACCTTCCCCTCGGACGCCGCCGCGAACTTTCCGGGTGCGGGCAACCGCGCGGATTTCGATTCCCGCGTGAAAAGCTGGGCGGCGTTCGGCGAGGATGCGCTGAACCTGACCGGGCGGTGGCTGCTGCTCGGCGGGCTGCGCTACGATCACATCGATCTCGATCGCCGGATCGACGATCTGAACCTCGGCACCACGCAGCGCTTCGGCCGGACGTTCGAGGCAGTGTCGGGCAGGATCGGCACCGTCTACGACCTCACGCCGAAGACCCAGCTCTATGCGCAGTACAGCCATGCGATCACCCCGGTCGGGTCGCTGCTGCTGTCCAATGTGCTGCGCGCCAACGTGGATCTGACCAAGGGCGATTCGATCGAGGGCGGCCTCAAGACCAGCCTGTTCGGCGATCGCCTGACGCTGACCGCCGCCGGCTATTGGATCCAACAGAGCGGCATCCTGACGCGCGATCCGGCGCGGCCCAGCGTACAGGTGCAGGGCGGCACGCAGTCGTCGCGCGGCATCGAAGTCTCGGCGACCGGCGCGATCACGCGCACCTTGACGTTCGATGCCAACGCCGCGCTGCTGAAAGCACGGTACGACGACCTCACCGGCGCCGGCGGCATCGATCTGTCGGGCAATCGCCCCAACAACGTGCCGCAGCGGCTTGCCAATCTGACGCTGTTCTACGCGTTCGACGGCGTGCCTCTGACGGCCAGCGGCACGGTCCGCCATGTCGACAACATCTATACGAGCACCGCCAACGACATCCGCGTCGAAGGCTACACCGTCGTCGATGCGGCCCTGAGCTATCGACTGCCGCACGCGACGATAAGCCTTCGTGGGCGAAACCTGGCGAATCGCTTCTACGCCTATTGGTCCGGCTACAGCGACACGCAGGTCTATGTCGGCGCGCCGCGCAGCGTCGACATTACTTTGTCCACGCGATTTTGAACGGGAGCGGACCGATGGCAAAGACACCTGCTTCCAGCGCTTATCGCGCGATCTGGCGCTGGCATTTCTACGCCGGGCTGATCGTTGCGCCGTTCCTGCTGATCCTGAGCGTAACCGGCGCGATCTATCTGTTCAACGACGAGATCGACGATGCGACGCGACCGGGGATGCGGTTCGTCGAGCCGTACGGCGTACGCCTGCCACCGTCGCAACTGGTCCGCGCGGCGCTGCACGCCCATCCGGGAACGCCGACACGGATCGATGTGCCTAGTGCGCCCAACCGATCCGCGATCGTCTTCGTCACGCCGCGAACCGGCGCGCCGATCCGCGTCGCGGTCGATCCGGGGTCGGGCCGGGTGCTCGGCGCGTTCATCTACACGCATACCCTCGTCGGTATCGCCGACACCGTGCATGGGTCGCTCATGCTCGGATCCTGGGGCAGCCTGGTGATGGAACTCGCCGCCTGCTGGGCGCTCGTGCTGATCGCGACGGGCGTCTATCTCTGGTGGCCACGCGGGCGGGGCTTGGCGGGCGTCCTCTATCCCCGATTGTCTGCCCGCGGTCGGCGGTTCTGGCGCGATCTGCACGCCACGGTCGGCGCATGGGCGGTCGTGCTGATCGCCTTCCTGCTGCTGACTGGCCTACCCTGGGCGCAGGTCGAGGGACCGCTGCTACAGGACGTCACCACGAAGCTCGGGATCGGATACCCCGCGTCGCATTCCACCTACAACGCGCCGGCCAGCACGCCGATGAAGGCCGTGCTCGGAGAGGCGCCGTGGACGATGGAAGGCGCACCGATGCCCGTCTCCGTCGCCCAGTCCGGGGGGCATGCCGGTCACGGCATCATGAGCGGCCCGGTCGACGCCGCCGCGATAGTGGGGCTCGACGCGATCACCGCAACGTTGGCGCGCGACCATGGCCTGAGCGGCGACTACCGCCTGTTTCCGCCGACCGGCGCGACCGGCGTCTACACCGCCTACACCTACCCCAACCGACCACAGGGACAGCGCAGCCTGTATTTCGACCGCTACACCCACCGGCTGATCCGCGAGGTCGGCTATGCGGACTACGGTCCAGCAGCCAAGGCAATCGAACTCGGCGTGCAACTGCACATGGGTAATTATTTCGGGCTCGCGAACCAGATCGTCATGCTGCTGACCTGCATCGCCATCGTCATGCTGGTGGTGAGCGGCGTGGTGATGTGGTGGCGGCGGCGGCCCGAAGGCACGCTCGCCGCACCCGCCCGCGCGCCGCACGCGCCGATCGGCGGAGCGGTCGCGATCCTGGTCGTGTTCTCCGTGCTGTTCCCGGTGCTGGGTATGTCGGCGGTCGTGGTGTGGGCAATCGACCGCCTCGCGCTGCGCGTCGGTCGACTAGCCTAGCGGCGGCCCGTCAGCCCTTCGCACCGACGATGTAGCGGCTGACGTTCTCGGCGAGGACGTTCAGCGGAACGTTGCCGCCCTCGACCACCGCCTGGTCGAAGTCGCGCAGGTCGAACTTGCCCGCCAGCGCCGCCTTCGCGCGGTCGCGTTGCGCGACGATCTCGGTCTGGCCGATCTTGTAGCCGCACGCCTGACCCGGCCATGCGCAGTAGCGATCGACCTCGCTCACCGCATTGGAACGCGGCAGGCCGGTCGCGGCAATGAACTCCGCCAGCGCCCGTTCGCGCGTCCAGCCCATCGCGTGGATACCGGTATCGGTCACCAGCCGTACCGCGCGCCATGACAGGCCCATAAGATAGCCGAGCCGCCCGGCCGGATCGCCGTCGTACATGCCCAGTTCGTCGGCCAGCTGTTCGGCGTAGAGCGCCCAACCCTCGGTATAGGCGTTGAACGCGAGGATCGAGCGGATCAGCGGCAGTTGCTGCGCATATTCGCCCTGCCAGACGTGCCCCGGAATCCCCTCGTGGAAGACCAGATCGGGGATCGTCACACGGTTGTGGATCGACGGATCGCCGAGGTTGACCCAGATCTTGCCGGGTACCGACCCGTCGAGCGTCCCCGGACCGCCATACGCCGCCGGCGCACCGGCCTCTTGTGCGACCGGCATCCGGCGAATCTCGAGATTGCCCTTCACCAGCTTGCGGAAGGCGTTCGGCAGGCGCGGGCGGATACCGTCGATCTTGCCCTGCATATAGGCGATGATCTGGCGGCGCCCCTCGTCGCCGTCCGGGAAGCCGATCCCCGGCCGCTGCTGCAACGCGATCGCGCGCTCCGCGACAGTGCCCTTGGTCAGCCCGAAGCTCTGCAGGATCGTATCCATCTGCGCGTTCAGCGCGACCAGCTGCGTGCGGCCGAGCGCGTGTATCTCGGCAGGCGTGCGCCGCGTGGTCGTGCCTGCGCGCAAGCCCCAGGCGTACCATTCCGGACCATGCGGCCGCGTGCCCATCCCGGCCGCGTCGGTGGCGACCGCACGCTGGGCGCGAAGCTCGGCCAGCTGGCGTTCGAGCGCGGGGGCGATCGCGACGGTCGCGATGCGCGCCGCGCGGTCGGTCCAAGCGCCGGGGATGCTACCGGTCTTGCGCTGCAACGGACCGATCAGCGCGCCGCCCGGCTTCGCGGCATCGGCCAGCGTCTGCGTCATCCCAGCGATCGTCTTGTCGAGCAGGAACGCGGGCGGCACCAGCCCCTGCAGGCGGGCGGCGCGGATGCGGGCGGTCTCGCCGTCCAGCTGCGCCGCCATCCTCGTCAGGCGGGCCAGATACGCATCCGCGTCGGCTGCGTTGTGCACCGGCTGATCGCCGTCGAGCAGCTGCGGCACGTCGATCCAGGCGCCGACGTTCTGGATCACCGCATAGGGCGTGTTGCGCCAGCTGCCGATCGTCGCGACGCCGTACGGCTGCGCCATGCCGTCGAGTGCGGTCCGGAACGCCGTCTCCGCCACCGCGATCGACGTCAGCGTCGATGGATCGAGTCCACCGCGCGGCACCTTGCCGAGCTCGACCAGCGCGTCGGAAAGGAACCGCCGGCGCGCATCGACACCGGCGGGCGAGCGATCCTCCAGCCGACCGCGCAGGGCGGCATGCGATCCGGTATCGAGGCCGAGGCCGGTGGCCTGCGCCGGATCGAGCTCGAGCAATCCCCACGCCAGTCGGTCGAGCAGCGCAGCCGCGCCGGGTGCAGCCGCTGCGCGCACGGGAACCGCGGCGGCGATGACGGAAGAGGCGACGGAAGAGGCGACGGAGGACGCGATGCCGGTCAGCGCGGCGCGGCGCGAAAGCGAGGTAAGGGTCATCGCGACAGGATGGCCGCCGCCGCGTGCGAGGTCAAACCACCACGTGGCCCATCGCGACGATCACTTGTGCGCTGCGATCCATCCGCGCGGACTGTTCTTCATCGCGGTCGCGCAATACCGACAGGCGCTCGTATCGCCGTCGCCGCGATAGACGGTCAGTCGGTGGGATCGTTGATGAACCCCGAACAGGCACTTCGCACGGCCGACGACTCGCTTGAACATGATGATCTCCTCTCGGCGAGAGGTAGCGACAGATCCGAAATGCGCATGTTAAATAGATGTCATGTAATCCCGATCATGAACAGCGACGACCGACGGGCACGACAACTCAGGTCGGCACGCTGCTGGAAAACAACCGGCAGTCCGATCGGCCGTTGCCACTCAGCGATCCGTCGTTGCGCAGAGAATAGGCGGTGCGCTGCCGCACGTTGAACGCCTGCAGGCGACGGATCGTCAGGGTGCCCAGGTAGTTGATCGGCACGATCGGCTGATACGCATAGACGATTTCGGCGACCATCACCGCGGTATCGGTCGATGCCGCGATCGCATTGGTCGACGGGCCCATGCCCAGCAGCATCGACTTCGTCTCGACCGCGCCGTGATCGTCGTTGACCGTACTGCTGATGTCGGTGACCGCGGCGCCGGCGGCGTTGAGCGGCAGTCCGTAGCTGGAGGTGACGTTCAACGCCCCCGCGCAGCGCTGCCAGCGAATCCATTGCCGGTATCCCTTGGGATTGATCGTCGATACCGGCCCCGCCCCGCCGGTCAGGTTGGTGCGCTGTTCCAGGTCGGACAGGATGATCCGCCCGTTCGCGGCGAACGCGATCGGTTCGCCGATCTTCTTTGCACCCACCATCAGTTCGTTGATGTCGGCCTCGTCGATCGACGTGCGCACGCGGCCGGCATTGTCGGCGACCGTCATCGCGATCTGCGACAGCCGCAGGTTCGCACTGACGTAGTTGGCGAGTTCGAGCCCGCCGAGCCCGAGCAGGAGCATGACGGGCGTGATGATCGCGAACTCGATCAACGCGATGCCGTGCGCGTCGCCGGCAAGGCGGTCGATCGTGCCGCGGAAGCGTGTCACGAACATACGATCACCGGATCGGCCTGCGACGCATAGGGCTGGTTCTTCATCATCGTCGTGCCGGTGACGGTCTCGGTCGACGACCATCCGAGCAGTTTCCGCATCGGCAGGATTTCGGGAAAGGTGACGGTCGCGGTGTAATAGACGATGTCGTCCGACCCGCCGGTGCCGCTCAGCCCCGCGTCCGCGTCCCACACGCCGTTGCCGTTGATATCCTGGAAGCAGTCGCCCTTGTTGTAGCGTCCCAGCGGTGCGGTATCGGTGGTGATCGGTTCGGGTTTCCCGACGCTGACGAAGCTGTTGTAGCTCGACGGGACGACGGTCACCGTCGCGCTGGGCAGGATCGTGCGGACCTGCGTGCGGACCGCCGACGTGATGTTGGCGACGGTCGCCGTCGTGCCGACGGTCACCTGTCGTGCCGCCTGATCGAGCGCGCCGGACAGCTGGATACCGATATACGCGCGGAAGCCGAGATCGAACATCGCCATCATCATGACGATCATCGGCACCGCGATGATGCCGAATTCGACCAGCGTCGCACCACGCCGGTCCGTGCGGAGGCTGCGCAAGAGGCGTCGGACCATTCGCATCATTGCGTCAGCCTCAGCGCGCCGATGTTCTTGCCGATCTCGACGAACTTGGCGATCAGATCGTCCGAATCCGACGACGTCGACGCCTGGCTGGCGTTGCTCGCACAGGTCGTCAAGCTGGTATCGAGCGACGTCGCGAAGCCGATCACCCAGACCGAATACCCCATCGTCTTGGCTTTCGCGCAGAGTAGGTTGAACCGCGTCTTGTGCCGCGCCAACTGGTCGTTCTCGTCGGATGCGTTGCCGCCCGGCGTCACGCGCGCATCGAGTTTCTCGATGCCGTAGCCCGAATACAACCTGTCATACCCCGTATCGAACAGGCCGTCAGTCATGAAGATGATATATTTCTTCACCGGCATGCCGTTGTAGACGTCAGGATTGTTCGATCCGAAGATGCCGTTGGCCGACGCCCAGCGCGCGCCCCACATCATGCCGAAATCGTGATACGTCCCGCCATCCGGGTTCAACGTGTTGAGGTAGGTGTTGAGATCGGCCCGTGCCCAGGTCTTCATCGGCGCGGCGGCGGTCGGGCAGGCAGTCTGCGGCTTGTAGGGATCGCTCGCCGTCGGGCTGGACTGGTACGGTACATATTCCAGCTCCGGGAGATACGGCGCCCATTTCGAGGCGTCGTCGCTTGGGATCTTGTCGATATCCAGGTCGTAGGCGGCAGTCGGGATCGACGTCGCCGAGGCCGACATCTGCGTCGTCTGACGCTCTTCGGTGCAGCCCGCCCAGGTGACGTTTCGCGCGACCTGCGTGGTCGGCGTCCTGTTGCTCGAATCCGCCGTGCCGATCAGCGGAGCGATGTTGACGCTGTTGCCGTTGACGAACGCGGTCGTGTTGTAGGACCGCGGCAGATACTTGAAATAGGTGCAGGTCGCGGTCAGCAGGAAATAGGATCCGCTGAGCCCGGTGCAGGTGGTCGGCAGCATGATGCCGGTCACGATCTGGCGCGACTGATAGGTATAATTGCCCTGCACCAGGTAGCTGGGGTTCACGCTCTTGATCGCCGCACCGACGTTGACGGTGCTGGAATAGGGCACGACGCCGTAGCGCAGCCGCAGGTTCGATGCCTGCAGCTTGGTCTGCACCGCAGCCAGCTGGTCGTAGAGCGCCAGTACCGCGCTGCGCAGCGCGACGATCTTGCTACTCGTGTCGGTCGAACTCGCCTTGCTGGCCATCGATCCCGTCGTGTCGAGCACCAGCACGATATCGGTGTTCACGAAATCCTGGCTGGCATTGCACGTCACCGCGACCGGCAGAGTGGTGTAGCCGAACAGCTTCATGATCGTCGTCGGCATCGACGTGGCGGCGGAGATCACCACCGTCTGGTCCGATCCAGTGCCGCTGGCGACCGTCGGCGTGAACGGCGTGGAACCGAAGGCGAGCTGCGGAAAATTGAAGTTGAAGAACTTCAACGCCTCGGCGCGGACCGTCGAGTCGACCGAGTTCGCGGTCATTGCGCGGCGGCCGGCGAGCGCAGCGGCATCGCACGCATCCTGCAGGTGCGTGCGGGCGACATAGGCCCGGCCGATATCCACGCCCGAGCCGATCACGCCGAGCAGCGGGATCAGGAAGAACGCCCACAGGGTGAGGACGTTGCCCCGGATATCGCCGACAAGATCGCGATGTCGGCCCCGCCGTCCTGAATTCATCATGCCAACACCGCCAGAGACACACAAGTTCACGCACCAACAGGGGTACGATCAACTGCATATGCCAGACCGAGTTATGGACCGGTTAACCGAGAACTGCGGCAACCTAATGTTTTGCTTGGCGAATACTTACCAGTCTTGTTGTGTATATCCTCATAATGGTTTCAACCTGGCCCTGTGCGTCTGAGGCGAGCCGGCCCCCGCCGCAGCGCCACACCAATATCTTAACGATATTCGCCCATTTCGAGTGCATTCGTCGATCAACGGCGATCGTCCCGGTTCTATCGGACGCCCGACAGCGAGTTTGGAATGCAGCGACATCGGCAACACCAGGTCACGGGCTTTCTCGGACGGTTCCGCAGGAACGTCGCGGGGAACGTGCTGATCCTGACGGCGGCGGCGATGATCCCGCTATGCGCGATGATCGGCGGCGCGCTGGACCTGAGCCGGCTGTACCTGACCAAGGTCCGATTGCAACACGCCTGCGACGCCGGCGCGCTGGCGGGCCGCAAGGAAATGGGCGGCGGGTCCTGGGACGCGGCGGCGCGGACCGCGGCGACCGACTATTTCAACGGCAATTTCAAGCAGGGTTCGTACGGCAGCACGACGACGAACGCGGTGTTCACCTCGTCCGGATCGGACGTCACAGGCGTCGCCACCTCGCTGGTGCCGATGACGCTGATGGCGATGTTCAACGTTCAGCCAAAACTGCTGACGGTCAATTGCGTGACCGCGATGCAGCTGCCCAACACCGACGTGATGTTCGTGCTGGATACGACCGGATCGATGGCAGACCTGCCGAACGGCGGCACCGCCAACGGGGGCGCAGGGTCAAAGATCGCGGTTCTCAGGAACTCGGTGAAATGCTTCTACGAAGCGCTCGCTCAGCTGAAGACCAACGCGACCAATTGCGCGTCGAATACTTATGCGGGCATCAACACCGATTCACAGTTGCGGTTCGGGTTTGTTCCCTACTCGTCGAACGTCAATATCAGTCAGCTTAAACTGCCTGCCAGCTACTTCGCGCGGAGCTGGCCGTACCAGTCACGTACGAGAACGAATGTTTGGAGCCCGTGGACGGATACCAAGACGGTCTGTGCTGCAAAGCCAGCCGACACGACTACGCGGCAGTACCGAACATCTCAGTCGGGCAAGACCTGTGTGGTACAGTTGCGAACCAACCCCAGTTGGCTATACGCCAAGACCAGTTTCGCAATCGACGCAACCAGTGCGCTGGCGGCGTTCGCGAACACAAACATCCCGAACACCCCCGCGAAACAATCCGTCACCGTGCCAGGTATCGGTAGCAACTTTACTAACCGCAATGTGGATTGGACCGGCTGCGTCGAAGAGATGGCGCCGACGTCGAACATCAACAGCATACCAACGTTAGCCCCAATGCTGCCCGACGCACTCTACCTTCGCAACACCGACGAAGACGAAGACCCGGATTATCAGTCTTTCTACATCCCTCTGTCGCAGGCCGACTCGACGACAACCACCGACACCAATTACTACAACGGTATGAAGAACTGGAGATTTTTCTGTCCGACACCGGCAGAGAAGCTGACCGGGACAGATGTCTGGACGCCTGCAAACTTTGCCACCTATGTCGACTCGCTCAAGCCCAGCGGTAACACATACCATGACTATGGTATGTTGTGGGGTGGACGGTTATTGTCGCCTTCAGGGATGTTCGCGTCGGAGAACGGTACGACAAGCAACGGCGGTGTGATCCAGCGCCACCTCGTCTTCATGACAGACGGCGACGCAACGGCGCATCCGTGCGACTATACCAACTACGGCGTCGCCTGGTGGGATCGGCGGACCAACAGTTCGGTAGGCCATTGTTACTACGGCAACGATGCCAACCTCACCAACGACGTGAACACGCGCCTGACCGCGCTGTGTACGTCGGTGAAGAACGAGCCCAACACGCTGGTGTGGGTCATCTCGTTCGGCGGAACGGGGATCGAGCCGGCCACCAAGGCCCGGCTCAGCGCGTGCGCCAGCGACGACGATCATTTCTACGATGCCACCAGCGCCGCCAGCCTGAAGAGCGCGTTCGAAGATATCGCGGCGCGGATCGCGCAGCTGAGGCTGGAACGATGAGCCGCATCCTTCGCGCGATCCGCGCCTCCGTGCGCTGCGTGCGCTGCGTGCGCGGCGTCACCGTGATCGAGTTCGCGATCGTCGCGCCCGTGTTGATGCTGCTGCTCATGGGGTTGTTCGACATCGCGCACAACGTCTACGTCAAATCGCAGTTGAACGGGCTGGTGCAGAAAGCGGCACGCGATTCCACGCTGCAGGACCAGAGCACGCTCGCCGGCCAGACCGCGCTCGACAACACCGTGATCAACCAGGTGAAGGCATTGGCGCCCGGCGCGCAGGTGCTGGCCAAGCGCCGTTTCTATCGCAACTACGACGACGCCACAGCCAAGGTGCCGGAGCCCTGGGGCGACACCAACCGCGACTTGCGGTGCAACGCCAATGAATCCTTTACCGATACCAACGGCAACGGAGTCTGGGATGCGGATGGCGCCGATGGCGGGTCGTCTTCCACGACGCCCGGCGGCGGCGCGCAGGACCGCACCATCTATACGGTCACGGTCACCTATCCGCGGCTGTTCCCGTTGTGGCGGTTCATCGGCGCGACATCGCAGGCGACGCTGATCGCGACCACCATCCTCGCGAACCAGCCCTATGCCGACCAGTCGAGCTATGCGCCCAACCCCCAACCCGGTCGCTGCCCATGAGTATTGTCTTGCATCTGATACGCCAGACAGTCGTTCGCTGCCTGCGCGCGCGAGCGGTTGTCCGTTGCCTGCGTTCGCAGGGTGGCTTGGCGCTGATGGAGTTCGCGCTGGTCCTGCCCGTACTGCTGCTGCTCGGGCTGACCGGCATCGAGTTCGCCAACTGGACGGTGACCAAGATGCAGGTCAGCCAGCTCGCGCTGCAACTCGCCGACAACGCATCGCGGATGGGCACCGCGGCGAGCGGCGGCAAGATCGTGTACGAAGCCAATATCAAGGAGACCTTCGCCGGCGCGCAGCTGCAATCGGGCTCGCTCGACCTGAACGCGAAGGGACGCGCGTTCGTGTCGTCGCTCGAGCCGGCCGCCGTCGCATCCAGCACGCCAACCGACTACACGATCCGTTGGCAACGCTGTTACGGCGCGCTGCGGTCGCAAAGGTCGCGCTACGGTGTACAGGGAGACCAGAAGACGACGGGCATGGGCCCGGCCGGCCAGCTCGTGAAGCCGCTGCCCAAGGGGGCGACGATGTTCGTCGAGATCTATTACCCGTACGTGCCGCTGTTCACCTCCGCGATGGTCCCGTCGACGTTCTTCGACGAGACCGCATCGATGGTGGTGCGCGACCAGCGGGTAATCGGCCAGGCGCCGACCGCCACACCGGGGCTGGCCGCCGCGACCTGCTGAGGGGCGGCTAGACCAGCGGCGCCGCCTGGATCAGCGGCGCATGGCGGTCGACCAGGATCGCACTCGCCGCGTTCAGGCCGACGATATCCACCGCGATGCCGTGGCGGCGCATCTTGTCGACCACCGTCTCCAGCGCGCCGACTGCGGTGACGTCCCACAGATGCGCGGCGGTCAGGTCGATGCGGACGTTGCGCGCCGTATCGCGCAGGTCGAACCGGTCGGCGAAGATGTCCGCGCTCGCGAAGAACACCTGCCCTGTGACCGTGTAGACCCTCGTGTCGGTCGCTGCATCGTGGTGATCCGTGACGGTCATCATCCGCGTCACCTTGAACGCGAAGAACACGCCGCTCAGCAACACGCCGACCGCGACGCCCGCCGACAGGTCATGCGTTGCCACGGTCACGGCGACGGTCGCCAGCATCACCACGCCCGACACCTTCGGATGACGCGCAAGATCGCGCAGCGAACTCCAGGAGAAGGTGCTGATCGAGACCATGATCATGATCGCCACCAGCGCCGCGACCGGCACCTGCGCGACCCACGGCCGCAGCGGCACCATCACCAGCAGCAGGAACACGCCGGCGACCAAAGTCGACAGCCGGCCCCGCCCGCCATAGCGGACGTTGCCCACCGTCTGGCCGATCATGCCGCAACCGGCGATCCCGCCGAACAGCCCGGCCGCGACGTTGGCGAGGCCGAGGCCGGTGCATTCGCGCGCCTTCGAACTCGTCGTTTCGGTCAGGTCGTCGACGACGCTGGCGGTCATCATCGATTCGAGCAAACCGACCGCCGCCATCGCGAACGCATAGGGCGCGACGATCCGCAACGTGCTCCAGTCGAATGGCACCCCCGGCCATGCGAACGACGGCAGCGAGGCGGGCAACCGGCCAAGATCGGCGACGGTGCGGATCGGCATCGGGAAGGCGATCGCGATCCCGGTCAGCACGACGATGCAGATCAGCGGCGACGGAATCGCGGTAGTGATGCGCGGCACCAGATAGATGATCGCCAGCCCGCCCGCGATCATCGCATAGCTATGCCATGTCACGCCCAGCATCTGCGGGACCTGCGCAGAAAAGATCAGGATCGCCAGCGCGTTGACGAAGCCCGTGCGGACGGACCGCGAGACGAAACGCAGCAGCACGTCGAGCTTCACCAGTCCGAAGACGATCTGGAAGACGCCCGCGAGCAAAGTCGCGGCAAGCAGGTACGGCAGCCCGTGGCTGTGGACGAGCGCGGCGGCGACCAGCGCGACCGAGCCCGCCGCGCCGGAGATCATCGCCGGCCGCCCCCCGGCAAAGGCGATGACGATGCCGATCACGAACGAGGCGAACAGCCCGACTTCGGGATCGATGCCGGCGACGAACGAAAAGGCGATGACCTCGGGGATCAGCGCGAAGGTGCCGACCATGCCGGCGAGCACGTCGCGGCGGGCGGCACCCGCACCGCCGAACCATTCGACACGATAGCGGGCGAAAGCAGGGTGTGTCATGTTTGGGATAGTCCGCGAAGATCGCATGGACGCCGTCTCGGTGGACGCGTCGACAATGATGCGAAATGCGTTGTCCGGCGGATCGGCGGCCGGAATAGCCACCCGGAATTGCACCGGGTCCAGGCGAATGCCCCCCCTTACCGTGTCGATCGCTCAGCGGCAACCGCATGGTCGGTCGCTGAACAAGCGCGCGTGTGGCTCGTTCCGATAGCCATGCCTTCCGCCCCCTCCCCCGATCCCCGCGCCCTGCCAGACTGGCGACCGAAGCGGGTTCTGATCACGCGGGCCGCGCGCGGGTTCGCGCACGGCCGCGCGATCCTCGATCGGGCGGCGGCGATGGGGGCGGAGATCGTCGAATTGCCGGGCGATCGGCTCAACCTGCCCGCGTTCGACGACCCGCGCCGCGCCTATGTCGAGGCCAAGGCAACGCTGGCCGTCGTCGTCGCGCCGCCTTCCAAGCGCAAGCTGCAGCCGATCGCGCCGAGCGCCGACTGGCGCGTCGACCTCGCCGAGGGGTGTCCGGCGCATTGCAGCTATTGCTATCTCGCAGGCTCACTGAAGGGGCCGCCGATCACGCGCGTTTATGCCAATCTCGACGAGATTTTCGACGTGCTGCCCGGCTATCTCGGTCAAGGCACGATCACCTCGCGCAGTACCGCGCGCGCGCACGAAGGCACGACGTTCGAGGCGTCCTGCTACACCGATCCGCTGGCGATCGAACCACTGACCGGATCGCTGTCCACGGCGATCGCCTGGTTCGGGCGGTGGGACGCCGACGCGCAGCTGCGCTTCACCAGCAAGTTCGCGAACGTCGATCCGTTGCTCGCGCTCGGCCATAACGGCCGGACGCGGATGCGGTCGTCGATCAACCCGCGCGCGTTCGCCCGGTTCGAGGGCGGCACTGCGCCGGTCGCCGCACGGTTGCAGGCGCTGCGCCGCATGGCGCTGGCGGGCTATCCGATCGGGCTGACGATCGCACCGATCATCGCTGCGGAGGGCTGGCAACAGGCGTACGGCGAGCTGATCGACGACGCCGCGGCGACGCTCGACATACCGGGGCTCGACCTGACGATCGAACTGATCACGCATCGCTACAATCCGGGGTCGAAGGCGGTGCTCGACGGCTGGTACCCCGGCTCCGCGCTCGACATGAGCGGCGCGAACCGCGTGACCAAGCGAACCAAGTTCGGCACCGAGAAACAGGTCTACGATGCCGATACGATGCGCGCACTGCGCAGCTTCTTCGAACGCCGCATCGGCGAAGCGTTGCCAGCCGCGCGCGTGCTGTACTGGACCTGAGGCTCAGCCGGCGAGTGGCGACGCGTCGTAATCGGCGAGCAGCGCGGCGACATCGTCGTACAGCGCGACCGCCCCGGCCCCGCGCAGCACGTCGTCCGCGAACCCCCCGGATCTCAGGCCGATCGCAGCGATACCGCATTTGCCCGCCGCCTCGATATCGTACGGCGTGTCGCCAACCACGATGACCTCGGCGGGATCGACGTCGCCGAGCTTCTTCAGCGCGGTGGCGAAGATCTCGGGCGCAGGCTTGGTGTTCTCGACATCGTCGCTGCTGGTCGTCGTATCGACGATGTCGCGTGCGTCGAGCAGGTCGAGATAGTGATCGAGCTCCTCCGACGATGCGGACGAGGCCAACACGACGCGCTGTCCGGCCGCGTGCGACCGGGCGAGCAGATCGTGCGCGCCGGGGAATTGCTTCACCTTCCCAAGATGGTCCGCCTTGAAGATCGCGCCATGCGTCTCGCCGAGCGATTCCTGCGCGTCCTCGTCCAGGTCGGGCAACAGCTTGGGAACGAGCATATCGGTCCCTTTTCCGATCTGATCGTGAATAGTCGACCGATCGAATTCTGCGCCGATACTCTTGAACGCCGACATCCACGCCAACACATGCAGATCGTTGCTGTCCACCAGCGTCCCGTCGATATCGTAGAGTACCGCCTTGATCGCCATAGTCGGTCCTTTGCGATTGCGGACCGTGCGAGCCCGTTTCCGGTTGAGCGAACGGAGGAGCGAGCGGTTCCGGGCGGGTCGCCGAGACGTCAGCGCAGGTTCATACCAAAGGAGGTATCGTCGGCCTTATGATACGCAATCTGCTGATAGCGGCAGTCGTGATCGCAACCCCTGCCCTGGCTGCCAAGCGCGATACTCCGGACGTCCAATTGAGCAAACTGCTCGCGGGCCGCGTAGCCGGCAAGCCCGTCAACTGCATCAGCCTTCCCCGCACGCAATCAAGCCAGATCATCGACCATACGGCAATCGTCTACCGCGACGGCAGCCGCCTGTACGTCAACGTACCCCGGTCGGGTGCCGAGACGCTGGACGACGACGACATCCTGGTGACGCGGACCTTCGGGACGCAATTGTGCAGCATCGATACGGTCCACCTGATCGACCGCACCTCACGCTTCCCACGCGGGTTCGTCGCACTCGGCCAGTTCGTCCCTTACGAGCGCCCGAAGACCGCCAAATAACGGTTGCGCGCACGACGTCGAAATCCTGCTGTCGCCACGCGGTGATGATCGGGCGCATGCAATGGGCGTGTGGTTTGCCGGCAAGCTGGCCGACAGGTTTCCACGCCCGCTGCCGCAATGATCCGATTGGCTGATCGGGATCAAGCCGTGGGTCACTTTGCCGACGGCGTACGTTTCAGACCGTGCAGACCAGAGCGCGAAGGAGTGATGCTATGAGCGACAAGGTTCCGATGCCCGTCTCCGGCAACCCAGACAGCAAGGGCGCGCCCGACGGCGTATCCGACGTGGCCGGGGGCGACGTGCATGGCCGTACCGAGGGCGGCGAAAGCGGCGGGGGCGCCTACCCCAATCCGCACGCCGGCAAGACGCCCGAGAATGGCGGCTTCATGGGCCATGGCGGACAGACCGACATCGCTTATCATGGTGGTGGCCAGGGCGGTGAAGACGGTGCCAGTGCCCCCAACGCGACGACAGGATCGCACGGCGACGGCGATGTCGACGGCAGTTCGGGCTTACCGACGGCGGACCACAAGCAACACGACGTTGCCACCAGCGACGGTGCGATCAAGGTGGAGGAGACGTCTGGAATCGCCGAAGCCGAAGCCAGCGGCAAGATCGGGACCGATGGCCCGCACGAGGACGCGCAGAAGCATCCTGGTTCGGGCTGAGCGACGGTGAAACTCAAGCCGATCGGCGAGCAGGTCATAGTCATCACCGGTGCGTCGAGCGGCATCGGCCGAGCGACCGCGATCACGGCGGCGGCGAAGGGCGCGACCGTCGTACTGGCCGCGCGCGGGGCAGAGGCGCTCGACGCGTTGGCGAGCGAGATCGCGGTGAGCGGCGGGCGGGCGATCGCGATCCCCTGCGACGTGTCCGATCCCGCTTTGATCCAGCACCTCGCGGATGAAGCCGTCGCGCGGTGCGGGCGTATCGACACTTGGGTCAACAATGCCGGCGTCGCGATCGCCGCGCGCCTGGAGGATCTGCCGCTCGACGATGCGCGGCGATTGTTCGACGTCAATTTCTGGGGCGTCGTCAACGGCAGCCTCGCCGCCCTGCCGCATCTCGAACGCCAGGGTGGCGCGCTGATCAATCTCGGCAGCTTCACCTCGGATGTCGCGGCGCCCTACATGGGAATGTATTCTGCGTCGAAACAGGCGATCAAGGGCTATACCGACGCGCTGCGGATCGAAGTGATGATGGATCGCCGCCCGGTGTCGATCACGCTGATCAAGCCCGCGCCGATCGCTACGCCGGTGCTGCAGCATCAGCGCAACCTGCTGGATCGTCAGGCGACGATGCCGCCACCGTTCTACGCGCCGGAGGATGTCGCACGGACGATTCTATACGCGGCCGAGCACCCGGTCCGCGACCTGTTCGTCGGCGGTGTAGCGCGGTTCTGCAGCATCTTCGCGCAGATGCTGCCGGGGCTTGCGGATGCGGGCGCGGCCTTGTTCGCGCGGCAGATCTTCAAGACGCGCAACCTGCCCGCCGAGCGTCCCGACAATCTGTATGAACCGAGCGCGCCGGCGATCGTGCAGGGTGACACGCACGGCCATGTCGCGCGGCGGAGCGTGTATACCGCGCTGCGAACGCGGCCGAGGGCAAGTTTGGCGATCGTCGGGGTGATTGCCGCGGCGGGATTGCTGCGGGGCTTCGTACGCCGACGCTGATCGGCATCAACCCAGGTGGCGGTGGCCGCTGGTTTCGAACAGGGTGAAGACGTCGCATGCCGCCGCGATCGCGGCGGCGCGCTTTGCCTCGGTGTCTAGCCAGTCGTCGAGCAACATCAGCAAGTCACGCCATGCTGTACTGTTCATGCCGCCCAGAAATCGTGTGGGAAGATCGGGCGATACCGACCGTTTGAGTAATGTTCCGCCGAGTCGCGAGCCTTCGAGGACGTAGAGTGCGCCCAGCACCGCCGCCTCGTCGTTGAGCGTAAGTTCTCCCGCCGGTGCCGGTACGTCGAGACCGAGCGTCGCGAGATCGTCGCGCAGCGATGCGCTGCGCCGCCGCGCGTCCCAGTCGATCACGATTGCGGCGACGCCTGCACGCGCGAGCGCATCCTCGACCGGGAGATGGGCTGCCGCCTGCGCCTGGAGGAAATGCCCATATGAGACGCGGTCGGCCAGGTTCGCCTTCGAGAACGCAGTGTCGACCCGGTCGTGATAGGCGGCGGTCGCGGTTCGCAAGGCCGTGCGTGCGGTATTCGATGTCATGGACGCGTGCGTAGCAGTTCATCGACCCGCGCTGCCAAGTCCACCTGGCGGAACGGCTTGGCCAGACGCGGGATGTCCAACGGCACGTCTTCGCCGGCCGCCGCATAACCGGTCACCAACAGGGTCGGGATCTGCAGGCCGGATGCGCGCAGGTCGGTGATCAACTGCCCCCCAGTCATTCCCGGCATCAGGTAGTCGCTGACCAGCACGTCGGCATCGAGGCCCGACCGGATCGCGGTCATCGCCTGCGTCGCGGACTCCATCTCGATCACGACATAGCCGATGTCGCGGAGCATGTCGGCGGTGCTGGCGCGGACCAGTTCCTCGTCGTCAACCAGCAAGACGGTCGCAGCACGGCTCGCCGCGACCGGCTCGGCGGACTTTTCGTCCACGTTGCTCGGGGCTTCCTGCGTCGCCGGCAGCCACAGTTCGACCGCGGTGCCGACGCCAGGTTCGCTGGTCAGCTTCATCGTGCCACCCGACTGCGCGGCAAGCCCGTGGACCATCGACAGGCCGAGCCCGGTGCCCTTGCCGACGCCCTTGGTGGAAAAGAACGGCTCGGTCGCGCGCGCCAGCGTTTCCTGGTCCATGCCGGTGCCGGTGTCCGCGGCGATCAGCTGGATATAGCCGCCGGGCTTCAAGTTGAAGGCGTTTCGCGCGTCGATCGCGACCTCGCCGACCGTGAGCGTCAGGCAACCGCCGCCGGGCATCGCATCGCGCGCGTTGATCGCCAGGTTCAGCAATGCGAGTTCGAGCTGGTTCGGGTCGACGCGGGCCGACGACAGATGCGCCGGTATCTCCAAGGCCACTTCGATCGACGGACCCAGCGAGCGCCTGATCAGGTCGACGATCCCGTCGATCAGCGCACCGATATCTACCGCGCGCGGCTGCAGCGCCTGGCGTCGTGCAAACGACAGCAGACGCTGCGTCAACGTCGCGGCGCGTTCCGCTGCCTGCAGCGCGCCCGCGATCATGCGCTGCGTGCGTTCATCGTCCTTGTGCCGCCGACGGACGAGGTCGAGGCTGCCGACGATCGGCGTCAGCAGATTGTTGAAATCATGCGCGACGCCGCCGGTCAACTGGCCGATCGCATCCATCTTCTGCGACTGTGCCAGCTGCGCGTCGGCATCCTTGCGGTCGGTGACGTCCGAGACGACACCCGTCATCCGCACCGCCTTGCCATCCGAGTCGTAGCGCGCACGGCCCTTGGCGACGATCCACCGACAGCTGCCATCGGCGGCGTCGATGCGGCATTCGATATCGAGCGTGCCCGTCGCCAGCGCGGCGTCGAACGCCTCCTGCACCGCGTCGCGCTGCCCCGCGTCGACATGCGCCAGAAATTCGGTGACGCCCCAGTGGTCCAGCAGCCCGGGGTAGCCGAAAATCTCGTCGTGCCGCATCGTCCGCCGCGTCTCGCCGGTGGCGATGTCGATATCCCAGCTGCCCATGCCGGCGGCGTCGAGCGCGATCTCCAGGCTGTCGCGCGCCGCCTCCAGTTCCGCAGTGCGATCGATCACCGCGCGTTCCAGCGTATCGGCGGCATCGCGGACCTCATATTGGCGATTGCGCGCCTTGACCGCCGACCGCACCGCACCGAGCATAGCTTCTGCATGCAGCGGACGTTCGAGCAGCAGGACGTTGCCGAGATCGGCCAGCCGCTCGGCCGCCGCAGCAGGCCGTGGTGCGCGCGAGCCATTGGCCAGTACGACGAACGGTACGTCGGACCATGCAGGCTGGCGCGCGACCCAATCGGTCAGCATCTTCGCGCCCGAACCAGACAGCGTTTCCTCGGTTAGCAGCACGACACCCGCCGCCTCTTCGAGCGCGGCGACGAGCGCGGGCATATCGAGGCAGATATCGGCACGGATCGCATTGCGGGACAGCAGGTCGGCAGCGACCGTCGCGTCACGGCCATGCGGCGCGAGGATCAGAACACGGGTGTGCATCCTAATCGCGCGGTTCGTTCGGGTCCTGCAGGCTGGCCATCAACGTCGTTGCTTCGCCCGAAAAAGTCGGAACACCCATGAGCACGCCCTGGAATTGACGAAGCGGCTCGCCGACCTGTAACCCGTTGCTACCGATCTGAAACTCCCGGATCGTCCTTTCGTGCCGCGCCGTCCGCGTCTTGATCACCGAGATCGCCTGCCGAACCTCGCCATGTGCCTCGAAATAGCGCAGCTGGACGACGGTATCGGACAAATAAGACAGGTCGACATCCGACCGAATATCGCCGGTGATGCCGTGCAGCCCCAGGATCAGCAGGCTGACGACGCCCTTCTGGCCGAGATAGGTCAGCAGTTCGTGCATCTGCAGGACCAGGAACTGTTCGTTCGGCATCGCCTGCAGATAGGCGTTGAGGCTGTCGATCAGGACGATCTGCGCGCCGTTCTCCTCAACCGCCGTGCGGATCGCGCCGGCGAACTCGCCCGGCGACATTTCCGCCGGGTCGACCGCGCGCAGCTCGAGCTGCCCGTTCTCGATGTACGGCCGCATGTCCATGCCGAGCGCCGCACTACGCGCCAGCAACGTCGGCATGCGTTCGTCGAACAGGAAATAGGCGGCGCGTTCGCCACGCTTCAGCGCCGCGATCATGCACTGGACGGATGCGGTGGTCTTGCCGACACCGGCCGGCCCGGTGAGCAGCGTCGCGGTCCCGGGTACGAGCCCGCCGCCGAGCAACTCATCGAGCGCACGCGACCCGCTCGACATCGTTTTGCCATCGGTGGCGGCTTCATAGTCCGATGCGACGAGCCGCGGATAGACGCACAGTCCGCCCCGCGCGATCTCGAAATCATGATAGCCGCCGCGGAACTGGACGCCGCGCATCTTGACGACGTGCAGGCGGCGGCGCTGCGCGCCGAAGCCGGACAGCGCCTGTTCCAGCGAGATCACGCCGTGCGCGATGCTGTGCAGCTGCAGGTCGTTACCGTCCGCGCTCTTGTCGTCGAGGACGAGCACGGTGCACTGCCGGGTCGAGAAGAAGTGCTTGAGCGCGAGGATCTGGCGGCGGTAGCGGATCGGGCTCTGCGCGAGCAGCCGGAGTTCCGACAGGCTGTCCAGCACCACGCGCGCCGGACGAATTTCTTCGACCTTGGCGATGATGCTGCGCACCGTCTCGCCAAGCTCGACCTCGCTCGGGTGCAGCAGCGTCTGTTCCTGGTCCTCGCCAAAGCCGTCGGCGGGCACCATCTCGAACAGGTTGAGCGCATCCAGCGACCAGCCATGCGTCTTGGCGACGGCGCGTAGCTCGACCTCGGTTTCGGCCAGCGTGATGTACAGTGCAGTCTCACCGATCGCCGCGCCGGCTAGCAGGAAGCCCAAGCCCAGGGTGGTCTTGCCCGTCCCGGGCGTCCCCTCGACCAGGTACATGCGATCAGGTGTCAGGCCACCGTTCAGAATGTCGTCCAGTCCGGTGATGCCGGTCAGCGCCAGTGGAGGCAGTTGATCTTCAGACGGCAATCGCGATTCCTCGAACGAGTATGGCATAGACAAGCGCAAGAACGCCGCTACCACCAGGAAAGATACAACGCGCCCATGCCGAATTGGTCCCGCTAACTGGACCGCCCCCCGGCCGACCGACGATCGATGACATCATGTCGATACTGCGTTCATCTTCCATGGCTTTCCATACGCTTGCCGCTGCGTTAAGGCCAGATATTCGTATGAGCAGCGTTGCCCCTACTCCTGTCGATCTCACGAATTGCGATTCTGAGCCGATCCATATCCCCGGCAGCATTCAGCCGCACGGGGCGATGCTGGTATGCGATTCGGACGGAATCGTCCGCCATGCGTCGGCCAATGCGGTGGCGATACTGGGTTGCGGCGTCGATCCGGTCGGCCATGCCTTGGCGGATATCGTCGGGTCGGACGCGGCGCACGATCTGCGCAACGAGGCGACGAAGAGCGGCGGATCGACCGCGGCGGGCGTGCTGCTGGGGCGCATGCTGCCGGGCGAGACTGGTCCGTTCGACATCTCGATCCATCAGCACAAAGGCCGCATGTTCGTCGAGTTCGAGGTCGGGTCGGACCCGGAACTGACGGCACCGAGCGCGATCGACCTGACGCAGTCGCTGGTTCGGCGGATCAGCCTGGAATCCGACGTCACCGCGATCGCGACCACCGGCGCCAAGCTGGTGCGGGCGATGCTGGGCTACGACCGGGTGATGGTCTATGAATTCCTCCACAATGGCGCCGGGCATGTCATCGCCGAGGCGCGACGCGGCGACCTGCAAAGCTTCATGGGCCAGCATTTTCCGGCAGGCGACATCCCGTATCAGGCGCGGCGGCTGTACCTGCTCAACCCGATCCGCGTGATCGCCGACGTGAACTATGCGCCGTCGCCGGTCCTGCCGCCGGTCGCGGCCAATCAGGACCCGATCGACATGTCGTTCGCCGCGCTGCGCAGCGTGTCGCCGATCCACTGCGAATATCTGCAGAACATGGGCGTATCGGCATCGATGTCGATGTCGATCGTCGTCGACGGCAAGCTGTGGGGCCTGATCGCCTGCCATCACGACACGCCGAAGGTGTTGGATATGCCGATGCGGATCGGCGCCGAACTGTTCGCGCAATATCTGTCGTTGCAGGTCGCGGTGGCCGAACGGCGGGCCGAAGTCATCGCGGCGCAGAATGCGCGCGAACAGCTGAGCGAGATCGTCGCGGAACATCGCCATGACGAACCGGTGAGCCAGGCGCTCGGCCGCAACCTGGAGGGTCTCGCCTCGCTGCTCGGCGCGGACGGTGCCGGGCTGTTGATCGACGGCGAATGGTCGAGCGTCGGGATCGTGCCCGCCGACGACGATATCGACGCGGTGATGGCGCTGGTCCACCGGGCGGTGTCCGGCTCGAGCTGGAGCACCAGCGAACTGGGCACGATGATGGGCCCCGATTCGGGTTTCGGCACGGCCGTCGCGGGCCTGATGGCGATCCCCATTTCGTCGCTGCCGCGCGATTACCTGCTGCTGTTCCGTAGCGAGGAAGCGCACCAGCTCGAATGGGCGGGGGAACCGGTAAAGCATGTCATCACAGGGCCGTCGGGCAGCCGATTGACGCCGCGCGGCAGTTTCGAGACGTGGCGCGAGGATGTTCGCGGCAAGTCGCGCCCCTGGACGGCCGGGGATCATGCGGTCGCGGAGGCTACGCGGACGTATCTGCGCGACGTCGTGCTGCGCTACAGTGAGGTTACCGCCGAGGATCGGCTGCGCACCGAGAAGCGGCGGCGCATCCTCAACGACGAACTCAATCACCGCGTGAAGAACATCATCGCGCTGGTGAAGTCGATCGCGCTGCAGACCGGCGCGCATGCGGCCAGCGTCGCGGACTATTCGACCTCGCTGGAGGGGCGCCTGCGCGCGCTCGCCTTTGCGCATGACCAGTCGCTGGGCGGCAAGAGCGGCGACCTGACGACGCTGCTGGATGCCGAGGCTAGCCTGCACCGCTATGGTGCCGACTCGCACCGCGTCGTGATCGACGGCCAGCCGGTCGGACTGGACGATCGGACGTTCGGCGTGATGGCGCTGGTGATCCACGAGCTGATGACCAACGCGGCGAAATACGGCGCGCTGTCGGTTCCCGAAGGCCGGCTGACGATCACGTGGACGCTGACCAACGCGGGTGATTGCCGGATCGAGTGGACCGAGAGCGGTGGGCCGCCCGTGACCAAGCCGTCGCGCACCGGGTTCGGCAGCAAGCTGGTCCACACCACGATGTCCTACGACCTGGGCGGGTCGATCGATATCGCCTTTGCAAGCACCGGGCTGTGCGCGACGCTGTTGATCCCGGCGTCGCATGTCACCGAAGCATCGTCGGACGCCGCACCACGGCCGACGAACGATGTCGTGGCGCAGCCGCTGCAGGCGCTGGACGTGCTGCTGGTCGAGGATCAGGCGCTGATCGCCATGGATACCGAGGATACGCTGAAGCAACTCGGCGCGCAGCGCGTGCGGTCGCTGCCGACCGTCATGGATGCGCTGACGGCGATCCGCGAGGCGCGCCCGGATTGTGCGGTGCTCGATTTCAACCTCGGCAACGATACCGCGAGCGAGATCGCCGACGCGCTGACGGCGGACCGCGTCCCGTTCGTGTTCGCGACCGGCTATGGCGATTCGGTGATGATCCCCGACCGGTTCCGCGACGTGCCCGTCGTCCGCAAGCCGGTCAGCAAGGCCGTGCTGGCCGCCGGGCTCGACCTTGCGCTTGCGCAGCGTGGGGCAGACGCCGAAGCCGACGTGTGACGCGGTCGGCTTCGGGTTACTCGATCTCTTCCAGGAGTTCGCGGACGCGCTGAACGCGCTCAGCGGGGTCGGTGATCGCTTCCGCCAACAGCCATCGACCATTCTTCTCGATCAACCCGGTCGGGACCGGTTGGTCCGAGTGGCGCGGCGTCAAGGCAATCGCCGCCTGTCCTGCGTCGATGCGGCGGATGCCGACCGAGCGGGCGATGGCACGGATGCGGGCGATGTCTAGCAGGTCGCGCGCTTCGGGTGGCACGTGGCCGAAGCGATCCTCCAGCTCCGCCTCGAACGCGTCGAGCGCGGCACCGTCGGGTAGCCGGGCCAGCCGCGCATAGAGCGACAGGCGGACGTTGAGGTCGGGAATCCAGCCTTCCGGCAGCCCGCCCGACAGTTCGAGATGAAGCTCCGGCGTCCACAGGTCGACCGCCTGCCCGCGCGCGGCACGCAGCGCGTGCGCCATCAGGTGCTGGTACAGATCGGTGCCGATCAGCTTCATGTGCCCGGCCTGCGCCTCGCCGACCAGGTCCCCTGCCCCGCGCAGGTCGAGATCGCGCGCGCTGATCGCGAAGCCGGCGCCGAGGCGATCGAACGCCTGCAGGGTGCGCAGCCGCTTCAGCGTCGCGTCGGCGATCGTTGCGCCGGCCTCGGTGGTCAGCAGCACCTGCCCGCGCCGGCCGCTGCGCCGACCCGCCCGCGCAACTGGTGTAGCTGCGACAGGCCGAAGCGGTCGGCGTGGTGGACGATCATCGTGTTGGCGCGCGGCACGTCGAGCCCCGCTTCGATGATGTTGGTGGCGAGCAGCACGTCGCCGCGGCCGTTCGCGAACGCGACCATCGCATCATCGAGTTCGGTCGCCGGCATTTTCCCGTGCGCGGAGACGATGCCAAGTTCGGGGACCAGCCGGCCGAGTGTCTCGGCTAGCGGCGCCATGTCCTCGATCCGAGGCACCACGACGAAGCTCTGACCACCACGGCCCCGTTCGCGCAGCAGCGCGGTGCGGATCGTCGCGTCGTCGAATACCGATACCGA